>OCAA01000046.1_pt1 | contig 156597 bp, 131 predicted proteins | sample 1538241 | NCBI WGS metagenome assembly OCAA01 (sample SAMEA2580241, study PRJEB22360) | human gut metagenome | biome: human gut; feature: human-associated habitat; material: faeces | place: Denmark | collected 2008/2010
TCGATGGTCAAATTCCAAAAGGCTGATATAGTAAGAAAGGCTGTTATTTTTTAGAAAGTAGCAGCCTTTTTTATTTTGAATATAAAATATGACACATACACTTGACAATATGCATACATGGATGAAATAGGACATTTCTTCCTAAAAACAGTATGTTTATGGTATACTAGCTAATGGTAATGCAGTTTCAATCGACATTACATATTATGAAGAGAAATTAATGCAAAGGAGTTACAATCAAATGGATAACAATGAAGTAGTAACAGAAGAAGTGGCAGCAGTTGTTGAAAATAATACAGGTATTGAAAAATAGATAGTGGCGAAAGAGACGCGACTTTGTTTTCTTAGCAGTTTTATCGACAAAGAAAAAAATGAATTATACAATAGACCTTCTTATCACTACGGTGACAGATGAGATTGCAGAAGAAACGGGCAAGGACAGAAAAGAGATATTGGCTGTTTGACGTGTGAGTCATGCTGTGACAAAAAAGATAGCTGCTGTTAGAGAGGAAATGCTAATTCCGGTAATGCTTATGCTTGTAAGAATTGCAAATAAGACGAAAGGAAGGTTTCTATGACAGTAAAAGAAAAAGCAGAGCTGATTGTAAAAGATATAAAGAAAGAACGGGGAACAAATCCGGTTGTCATTTTTAAGCAGATTGCAGAGAAGGAATATGTCAGTATTCATGGACCGGAACACCATATATTAGATGGTGCAAGTTTGCTTGTAGCCTACAAAAACGCAGGTGGAGAGATAGACTTAGAACAAGCGTTGGACAGGCTGATGGCAGAGGGCCTTAGGATGCCGGGGGCAATGTGCGGTTTATGGGGAATATGCGGAGCAATCACATCTATAGGTGCTGCACTAGCAATCATCGACGGAACAGGTCCGCTTTCAACGGATGGAACATGGGGAAATCATATGCAGTTTACCTCGAAAGCAATTGGAGAATTAGGAACCATAAACGGGCCAAGATGCTGCAAGAGAGATGCAATGATAGCATTTAAGAATGGTATTGATTATGTAAATGCTCATTATGGAGTAATATTGCAATACGAACAAATGCAATGCGGATTCACAGATTTTAATGAGCAATGTATAAAGGAGAGGTGTCCATTTTATGAGTAAGATAAAAGTAGCTTTTATTTGTGTCCATAATTCCTGCCGAAGTCAGATTGCTGAGGCTTTTGGAAGACATCTGGCATCAGATGTGTTTCAAAGTTATTCGGCGGGGACAGAAACAAAACCACAGATTAATCAGGATGCTGTCCGTATTATGAAGGAATTATATAATATAGATATGGAAGCAGAAGGACAGCTCAGTAAGCTGGTTAGTGATATTCCAGAACCGGATATTGCAATATCAATGGGATGTAATGTAGGGTGTCCATTTATAGGCAGACCATTTGATGATAATTGGGGACTTGAAGATCCAACTGGGAAAAACGATGAGGAATTTAAGATAGTCATTGAACAAATAAAGCATGATATTTTGGAGTTAAAAAGTCGATTGAACTATAATGAGATTTAATAAACTTTTTTGTCTGACTGAGAAAATTAATAATAAACTTACACAGCACTTTAGCCAGAACAGGTTAGAGTGCTTTTTTCATACCATAAAAGGAGGCGGTTGAAGCACAACGCATACCGAGCAGTGATTTACATGTAAGGAATATAAGGATGGAGTAGTTATTTCGAAAACGATGTACTAGGAATTGATGAATTCACATGGCTGCCTGAAACGGAATCCGAAATTGACACCCCAATAACTAAATATTATAATATTCTATACGGCTTTAATAGTATTGTATTATATGCGTGATTAAGTGAAATACGTTAATGATAAGGAGAATGCAAATGGGGGGCTTAAAGTGCAAAATGTGCGGAAGTAATCTGGACATAGGGGATTCGATTACTGTCTGTAAATGCGAAAAATGTGGAACGAGCCAGACAGTTCCGGATATAGAGGACGATAAAGAACTTAAGCTGTTTGAGCGTGCCGGGAGACTGCGTTTTAACTGCGATTTTGATAAAGCAGCAGGAATATATAATACAATAACTGACAGTTACACAGAGGAAGCAGAAGGATACTGGGGATTAATCCTTTGCAAATATGGTATTGAATATGCGGATAATGCGAGTGGGAAAAAGGTACCTGTTTGTCACAGAATCTCTTATGATAGTGTAATGGATGATGAAGATTTTGAACTTGTTATGGAGAATTCAGATTCAGAGTCAAGAGCAATATTCAGGGAAGAAGCGAAGATAATAGAGGAAAATCGTAAGAAATATATTCAGATTGCTGAAAGTGAACAGCCATACGATATATATATAAGCTACAGGGCAAAAGATGATAATGGAGATAAGACGGCTGTTAGTGAAATAGCAGGACATTTATATAACAAGCTGACATCAGCCAGATACAGGGTATTTTTATCAGAAGCCGCACTTAAAGGAAAAAAGCAATCAGACTGTGAACCATACATATATTCAGCTCTTAATTCAGCAAATGTTATGCTTGCACTTGGTACATCATATGATGATTATAACAATGTCTGGGTTAAGAATGAATGGAACAGATATCTTGAGATAGCAGAAAAGAATAAGAACAAATGTCTTATTCCATGTTATAAAGATGTTGATGAATATGATATTCCTAAAGAATTTGCAGGTCTGAAGGTGTGCCAGCTTGGAAACGATGATACATTTAATAATATAATGGCTGAGATTGCAGATGTGGTGAAGCAGGAATCAGTTAACCAGCCAGCACCAGAACCAGAAAAGGCTGAACCAGCGGAAGAGATTGAACTTGAAGAAATAGAAATCATCGAACCAGTGGATATCAATAAGCTGCTTGATGAAGGATTTTCTGCAATTTCAGATAAGAACTGGAAAAAAGCCAATAAGCTTTTCTTTCATGTCCTTGATGAAGAACCTGATAATTCAAAGGCATACTGGGGACAGCTTCTTGTGCAGCAGGAATGCACTAATGCAAGAGAAATGGCAGATAATCTGTATCTTCAGGTAATTGGAAATACATCAGATAATACATATGAACTGGAAATCAGAGACAGGCGTCAGGAGATAAAGGACAAGTATCCTGTTGCTAATCTGTTCTCAGAAGAAGAGTATGCGAATCTGTTTGATGTACATTTTAACTATCAGTCAGGTGTTGAGAATACAAAGAGTGCTATTGCAGCTAATAATGAGCATTACATATTAAGTGATAATGAGCTTTTCAAGAGGGCAAAGCAGAATGCCGATGATGAGGTGGCAGCCGGAATAGAAGAATTTGTTGCTAATGTAAACAGGCATCTTGACGAGATATTAAAGAATGTCACAGAACAGGAACAACAGGAGATAGAGGCAGCCAGACAGCAGGAGACAGCATATTTTTCAAAGCTTGAGGATGCATTTAAGAAGGCAGACGATATGGCAAATGCTAATCTTTTCAACAGTGAAGCAGAATACCAGAAAGACCATGATTCTTGGGAGTATGAGAGAGATAATCTTGAGGAAGCCAGACAGCAGTGGGTTAAGGATGTTGAAGAGAAGCAGAAGGAACATGATGAGTGGCTGGCTGTAAATGGTGCAGCTATTGAAGAATGGAATGCCAAGAAGAAAGAATATAATGACAACAAGCAGAAACTTGAATATGAGTTAAAGAGACTTCAGGAAGATAAAGGATTTATAGAAGGTTTTATGGCTGGGGCAAAAGCAGCCAAGAAGGATAAGGAAATAATGAATGTAAGGATTGAATTATCACGGCTGGCATTGCCTAAAGAACCGATAATGCCTAAAGAACCGGTTATTCCACCGGAACCGGCATTGAGAAGAGAGCCAGAAAAGCCTGATTATGACATAATGATTGGACGAAATGATGTGCTTGATACATTTAGAAGTCTTATGGCGTAGTGAGTATTTATAAGAAAGGGGATAAGTATGAAATATTCAAATGTTGTTGTTGCCGGAGGCGGAGTGCTTGGAAGCCAGATTGCTTTTCAGGCAGCATATTGTGGATTTAATGTAACTATCTGGTTAAGAAGCGAGGGGTCTATTGGAAGAACACAGCCTAAGATTGACCATCTTAAGCAGACTTATATTGAAGCTATTGAGAAGATGGCAGAGGATAAGAATGCGTGGTGTGCAGGACTTGCGGATGAAGATACATTTGACAAGGAAGAGTGTCTTAAGAAGGTTGAAAATGCATACGCTAATCTCAAGCTTGAACTTGATATGGCTAAGGCTGTGGCAGATGCAGACCTTGTGATTGAGTCTATGGCTGAGAACGAAAAGGATAAGATTGCTTTCTATGAAAAGCTTTCACCACTTCTTCCAGAAAAGACTGTGATTGTAACTAATTCATCGACACTTCTTCCATCAATGTTTGCAAAATATACTGGCAGACCAGACAAATATTTGTCATTACATTTTGCTAATTCTATATGGAAGAATAATACTGCAGAAATTATGACACAGGCTCAGACTGATGAGAAGTATTTTAACGAAGTTATGCAGTTTGCTAACGATATACGAATGATTGGACTTCCTGTAAGAAAGGAAAAGAGCGGATATCTGCTTAATTCTATGCTGGTTCCATTCCTTCTTAGCGGACTTGATCTGTATGCTGCAGGAGTGTCTGATCCTGAAAGCATTGATATTGCATGGACAAGAGGAACAGGTGCACCTAAAGGCCCTTTCCAGATATTTGATACAGTAGGGCTTAATACTGCATATAATATTGTTCACCAGTATCAGAGTGTTCCGGGAATATTCTCACCACTTCTTAAGAAGATGATGATGCCATATAATTTCAAGAAGATGGAAGCTATTCTCAAGAAGTATATTGATGAGGGAAAGCTTGGAATGTCTTCAGGTGAAGGCTTTTATAAATACAACTAAGGAATGATAATATGACGACTAGGGAAGAAGCACTTGCATATGGACTTTCTTTTCCTGATACTTATCAGGAAGCGCCTTTTCATGATGAGAACTGGCAGCTTGTAAGAGTTAAAGGATGTAAGAAAGTATTTTTATGGACATATGAGCGCAATGGATATATTAATCTTAATGTGAAGGTTTCACCTGAGTGGCGCGACCTATGGAGAAGTACATATTCATCGGTGATTGCGGGCTGGCATCAGAATAAGGAACATTGGAATACTATTATTCTTGATGGAACTGTTCCTGATGAAGATATCAGACGCATGATTGCGGAAAGTTATGACCTTGTATCTGACAGTCCGACTAAGAGGATATACGAAGCTGTTAAGAAGATTCCTAGAGGACAGGTTGCAACATATGGACAGATTGCAGAGCTTGCAGGCGATAAGAAGATGGCGCGTGCGGTTGGCAATGCACTTCATAAGAACCCGGATCCATTACATATTCCGTGCTACAGAGTAGTTAATTCGAAGGGAGAGCTTGCCGGGGAATTCGCATTTGGAGGAGCCGGAAAGCAGGCAGAGCTTCTTATGGCAGATGGAATTGAGGTTGTTAATGGCAGGGTTGACCTGAAAAAATATGGAATGAAATTCTGAATTACTATAATGATATATGAAATAATGCCGATATATATTAGGCATGGAAGGCGCATTTATTCAATGGATTGAAGCTGTTGGATGAATGCGTTTTTTATTATTTGCCACTTGGACCTTTCTGGAAAGTGGCGCGGCTGCGACTGACTGAGCGGCTGCAGAAAGGAGAATACATGAATATTAACACACAAATGAGGTATGGTGCTTATTCAGAGTACAGTTTCAGAACAACCAAAACTGGCAAAGGTGACACCGGTTTTGAAGAATCTATGAAGCCGGACAATAATATCCAGTACAAATCATTAGGAATTGGCTTCTTAAATGTGGGGGATACCGGCTACGGAATGAGGGCAACCCAGATTATTAATCCGGACAGTGAGGACACGATTGTAAGAGTAAGCATTGCACTGGGTGGAAATGAATTCAGGGATTATGATGTTAATCTTTCCGAGATAGATCCATCCAATGCAAGTGCTGTGGAAATGTTTGCATACTGCCAGTATGCAGATTCAACCAGTGAAGGTTCATACAAATGGGGAAGCTGGAATGCCTTAAAACATTTGTCAGATGATATGGCATATTCATACAATTCACTGGATGAAGCTTTAACTGAAAAGAAAAACTGGAATGCTGCACTGGCTGGCTCAGGTATTGAACTTGAAAATGAGGCAACGGGTAAAAGATATTTTGTAGGAGATCTCATTGAAATGCTCAAACAGCAGTATGAGCTTACAGCAGACGATCTTGAGGAAAAGGACTGGCGGGATATGTCAGACAAAGAATGGGAAAAGCTTTTAAACAGTTTTGACCAGAATATTGATGCAATCAAGGATAAAATCAGAAAGCTTAAGGAAGTTCAGAATGAAGCAGCTTCTAAGGCAGCAGCTAATGCACCGGCAGGACAGAAGGCAAATGCGGCTTCAAGCGCAGCACAGAGTGCAGCAGCCAATGGATTCGCATCTGATGTAAAGACTGAGGATGAAGAATGGATAGAAGAAAACAGTTGGACATATGATATGAAAACAGAGGATCAGACAATTCTTCATAAAGCAGCTATTGCCAATGAAAAAGCACAGGACAGCCTTAGCAAGTCTCAGGAGCTTATGCTTACAGGAGACACAACAGAAGGTGTAAGCAAGACAGAAGGTGCAACAGAAAGTGCATCATGTGATGATGAATCAGGAGAGAAAGTGTGGACAGTTACTGCATATACCGAGCAGGGAATTACATGTAAGGAATTTAAGGACGGAGTAGGCACACTTTTGTGGCAGATTGATTTTAAAAATCCGACAGATTACAACAAGGTTATGGATTACCTCGATAACGAAAAAGAAGAGGATATATTAAAGTATGCCAGGGATAAGGAATTCTGGGAGAAGCTTATCTGGGGGTAAGATAGACTGAAATAAAAGTAAAATGGACTTTCTGCACGGTAAATCCGTGGGAAAGTCCATTTTATTATTACTTTATCACCAGCACCCTGTCGGTATCATCACCATCAACTTTAGCAAATTTCTTAGCAGTGAATGAATCGGCGGAGCATTTGCCAATGTAACTTTTTACGCCAGTGACAGGATATATCCACCACATGTCTCGTCCCAGTTACATACAACACCATAGCTTACACCATCATGTCCGCCTGTACACATTGTTGATGAACATCTTCCAAAAAGGATGGAAGGTTATCAGCTTGTCAGGTGTTGCGGACTTAAGGTATGCGCCTGATTTGCGATATGTTTCCTTATAATCTTCAGCTTTAATATCACCGCCGAGTACCCATATTATATTGTCCTCTGTACTTTCATAATGGATATATTATAGCATATTTTGTAAAAATGTTTTATAATAAAAACATTAAGTATTTGAAACGGAGATTGTTATGTGGAAGATAAAACAGATATTTGACGGAGATTATGGGTGTGAAGAACTTGCAGAAGGGCAGACACCCAGGGTTTCTGTTATGCTTGTTGATGAAGCTGGCGCTAAGAAATATATTACAGTAGAAGATAAATGGCTTACTGATAACGGACTTGATGAAGGTTCAGTGTGGCCGGAGGATACAGATGAATAGATCGACAAATGCTGCTAAATATGCAGCTATTATAATGTCGCTGATAGTTACTGTGACGATGGTGTCAGGCTGTAAAAAGAATAATACTGATGTTTCATCTGAATTGAATAAATCGGACATTGAAGAAACAAGTCAGGATATGACTGGAAGCGGAATCGAGGATTCAGATGCAGGCAGTCAGTCTGCTGAGGAGACAGCAGAAACAGAAAGCACAGAGCAGACAGGAAGCGATTTTGAAGGGAATACAGAACAGATTGAAACAGATGCAGGGCAGGAGGAGATGCAGGATCCATATATAAGACAGAAAGAACCATATACCGGAGTCCCTGTATATGAGAATCTGGAACACATTTATATGAATACAACATGGGAATATGCGGACCATTCTGCTATAAGTGATGGCTATGCTGTTCTTTATAAAGCGTCAGGTCAGAGAAAGAACATTGTTGTCGGAGTTAATGCCGGGCATGGAACGGCAGGAGGTTCGGCGGTCAGAACATTGTGCCATCCGGATGGTTCTCTTAAGAGTACAGGAGGCAGTACGGCGGCTGGCGCTGCGACAGCAACGGCGGTGTCAGGCGGAATGACATTTTATGACGGGACACCAGAGAGCGAAGTAACACTTAAGATGGCAGAGATTTTAAGAGATAAACTTCTGTTAGAAGGATATGATGTGCTGATGATAAGGGATTCATCAGATGTACAGCTTGATAATGTGGCAAGAACTGTAATATGTAACAATGTTGCAGACTGTCATATATCATTGCACTGGGATGGTGATGGACTTTCATACGATAAGGGATGCTTTTATATAGCAGTTCCCGATGCAATTAAGAATATGAGTCCTGTGGCAGACCACTGGCAGCAGCATGATTCACTTGGGGCATCACTTGTTGACGGACTTCGTGGACAAGGTGCAAAGATTCATGGTTCTGGAAGCATGGCGATAGATCTGACACAGACATCATACAGTACAGTTCCGTCAGTTGATATGGAACTTGGGAATGCAAGCTCAGACCATAGTGATGAAACATTAGAAATGCTTGCCAATGGACTTGTGAATGGCGTTGGTGCATTTTTGGGATATTAATAACTGGTATTCACATTTGAATTGATAGAAGTTACTTCAGGGGAAGGATGTCTTGAACTTATGGAGAATAATTACAATGATACACATTACAGCATGCTTTTTGAGAAAGCTGATAAAGCATTGTATTCAGCCAAGGAAGCAGGAAAGGGAAGACACCATTATCTGCTGAGGCAGTGACAAGACGCGCAAGGGCATTGGGTGCAGCAATTTAATTAAGAATTTAATTAGCAATATTTTAAGGAGAACAATAATGGATAAGAAAACACAGATTATAGCAGTAGCAGGAAAAGGTGGAGTTGGTAAGACTTCTTTAGCGGGAGTTATTGTAAAGCTTCTTGTTGAGGCACACCCAGATAAGAAGATACTTGCGATTGACGCTGACCCTGCGGTCGGACTTTCTACAGTGCTTAATGTTGAGGTTGATAAGACTATAGATGATATAAGAAAAGAAGTAATCAAGAATGTTGAAGACGGAGATACCAAGACTGCTGTGGAGTTACTTGGAGAAGCCAAATATGAGATAATGGATGCAGTTGTTGAACAGGACGGATATGCATTTATCGCAATAGGAAGACCTGAGACAGCGGGCTGTTACTGCAAGATTAATTCATATCTTAAAGAAGTTATTACAATGCTTTCAGATAAGTTCGATTATGTTGTAATTGATGGAGAAGCAGGAATAGAGCAGATTAACAGAAGAGTTATGGAGAAGGTTACACATCTGCTGCTTGTTACTGACGCAAGCAAGAAGGGATGCCAGGTTGTGCAGACAATCAAGAAAGTTGCAGATGAGCTTGTGATGTATGACAGAATCGGAGTTATCGCTAACAGAATACCGGATATGGAGGTTGCGAAGCTTATGGATATCGGCGACCTTGAGCTGCTTTCAGTAATACAGAGCGATTCAAAGCTTGCGCAGGCAGATGTTCTTGGTGAAAATGTGTTCAATCTCCCTGATGATGCGATTATTGTTGAGGGCGCAAAGAAAGCCCTTGTTAATATGGGAATATTGTAAGAGGAGGCAAATGTGAAGGATTTAGCTAATCTGTATTATTTTGAGAAGCTGTTGGAGGATGTGAATAACGACCTTGTAAGGCAGGCACAGGCTAAAGGTAATATTGCAATCGGTGCAGTCTGTTTTCAGATACCCGAGCCGCTTATTAATCTGCCGGGCAGCTTTTCGGTGAGACTGCGAGCACCCCGTACAGGTTCTATAGAGATGGGTACATATTACATGAGCAGTATGCTGTGTGAGGGCTGTCGTGCGATATTAGAGAGAGCAATTGAGGGTGGATATAACTTTCTTGACTGTATAATTGCGCCGGATGCATGTGCGCAGATGAACAGGTGCGTAGAGAATATTGAGAGACAGCACCTTATAGAGAAGGAAAAATTCTTTGTGGAATATTCAGATGTTCCGATGAAGAATGATGAGACGGCGTTAAGACATTTTGTTAAGCAGATGAGACTTCATGTGCTTGAACCGCTTAATAATACATATGGAATAGACATATCAGATGATGCACTTAGAAAGTCAGTAGAATTGCAGAATAAGATAAGCCGGCTTATAAGAAGCATCGGTAATTACAGAAAAGAAGATAATCCAAGAATAACTGGGTATGAATTCGCGGTTCTGTGTCTTGCAACCTACTGTTGCCCGAAAGAGGCACTTATAGAAAAGCTCGAAGAAACACTTGAGGAGCTTAAGACACGTGAACCTGATAAAAAATGTAATTACAGGGCAAGGGTCGTAATGGTTGGTTCAGAGATTGATAACCCTGAGCTTATAAAGCTTGCTGAGGAGGCAGGTGCACTGGTTGTGGCTGACAGATTCTGTTTTGGTTCACTTCCGGGAAGAGATGAGATTATTCTTAACGATACAGAGGATGTTCTTACACAGATATGCAGACAGTATATGAAGTGGGGACAGTGTCCAAGATTCATGAATACAGAAAAGATTATCGAGAGACAGGAGTATGTTGACGCAATAGCTAAAGAGTATAAGGCGGATGGCCTTATATATCAGCAGATTAAATTCTGTGATTACTGGGGCTATGAGAGGGCTTCGGCATTCCATGTCATGAAAGAAAAATACGGTTATCCTGTTCTTTCAATTGACAGACCTTATGCTGTCGGAACTTCTGGACAGTTAAGAACAAGAATACAGGCATTTGTTGAGAGCCTTGAGATTAAGCGTATCAATGCAGGAAGGAAATTATAAATATGTCTAAGAATATAGGAAGCGAGCCACTCGGCAGATTCTATACAGGCAAAAAGCCGAAGAGAAGAAGAGAATGGCGCGGATTGAAGGATACATGGTACGACTATGTAAGGTGGCTTGGATACTGGAAGACTTTAATTACATTTATAATAAAACCTAATAACATGAAGGGCTTCTTCAGATACCGCTGGATGATTAATTATCTTGCACTGCCTGATTTCATGGACAGGCATACCGAGGGTATGAGAGGAACTCAGCTTAGAATGGCACATCAGGCACTGGGACTTATCGTTACAGATATATGTGGGATGCTTGGACAGATATTTAAGGCAGACCCGGCTATCGGCAATGATAAGAAGTTAAACAGCAAGATTGTTCTTTTTGATGAAAATATGATGAGTACCCTGATGGGAGGTTTTCCTAACCTTACATGGTTGTCAGTGGAAGTTCCTGCTGTGTATACAAGTTCGATGATGTCACAGAACGGAGTAAGCTATTATGTTGACGTTACACACCAGTATGGTGTGCCATCAGATGTCTGTCCTATGCCGGCGGCTGAGCTTGGTGTTGCACTGGCTGATGATTTCCCGCTTATAGGCTGCTGTGCCGTGCAGTGTAATACGACATGTGACGGAAGCCTTATGGGTAACGGGATTGAAGCAAGGTCATTTAAAATTCCTACATTTCAGCTTGCTGTGCCAATAAGACACAGGCAGGAAAGTGTACAGGAGTATGCGGCAGAAGAGGTTGTCAATGCAATCCATTTCATAGAGGAACAGACAGGCGAGAAGTTCGACTGGAATGCGTTCTTTAAGAGTATGAAGCGGTTTAATGCAGAGACAGAGGAATTCTTAGAGTGGATGGAGATTTCCAAGACAGATTATCCGCAGGTTATGGGCGTAACGCTCGCACTTTACAGATATGGTGTGTATCAGGCTGCCGGTGGAAGAAATCAGGCATTCCTTGATATGGATAAAAAGCTTACGAAGATGGCGCTTGACGCATATAAGAATAAAGAAATGGCGGCGAAGGAGTACCGCCACAGAGCAATGACATGGGGTGTTCAGGCTGCGTATTACACAGCACTTCCAATCTGGCTTCTTAACTGCTGGGGCGTTGTGACTATTGCGGATATGTTAAGTATGGTGTCTACAGAGATGGTCAATACAGAGGATAAGCATCAGGCAATGTTAGACCTTGCATATCTGTATGAGAATATGATTATGCGAAACCGTTCTAACGGCGGTTATGAGACAGGCGTAGAGGCACTCTGGCGCTTCTGCGAAATGTTTAATATTGATATAGTAATCATGTATGTTCATATGGGTTGCAAATCAATGTCAGGATATCATGGTCTATTTGAGGAAGAAGCGAGAAAACATGGAATACATTTAATATGGGTAACGCACAATCTTATGTGTCCTGAGGATGGAACAAGAAGAGACATGAGAACGGAGATTAACAGATATATGAGAACTGTTTTCAGGGAAGAGCCGCTTGACCCGTCACTTGAGGATTTTGACGATTCTAAGAGCTGGTAAGAAGTGTGGATGCTGCATACGTGGCAGGAAAGGATAGCAGAATGAAATATTTCGGTGGTTGTGACGCAGGAAGTACATATACCAAATGCGTAATTATAGATGAGAATGGAAAAATCGCAGCTGCGGTTACTAAGAGAAGCAGGATTAATCCTGTGCTTAGTGCGAAGGATGCACTTGACGAGGCTGTAAGCCAGGTTGACGGTTTAAACAGCGCAGAGGAGCTTACATATCTGATTGGTACGGGTTACGGAAGAAACAAAGTACCGTTTGCAGATGAGAATATATCAGAGATAAGCTGTCATGCTATGGGAGTTCATGTGACTGCCCCATCGGTTAAGGCGATTATTGATATCGGCGGTCAGGATGTTAAGGGAATTGCGATTGACACTGATGGAACTGTGCTTAATTTTGCGATGAATGACAAATGTGCAGCAGGAACGGGAAGATTTTTTGAATCTATGGCAAGAGCATTTGAGATGTCTTTAGATGAATTTTCTAATCTGTCACTTACGGCGAAGAACGTGATTCCAATAACAGCACAGTGCGCGGTATTTGCAGAGAGTGAGGTTATCTCGTTAGTAGGTGAGGGTAAGCCTATGGAGGAGATAGCGGCAGGAATACAGTTATCGGTTGCTAAGAGATGCTTTGTCATGGCTAAGAAAGCAGGTGCGGCTGACAGCGTTACACTTACAGGTGGATGTGCCAAGAATGAAGGCTTGAAGAAAGCAATAGAGAAGGTTCTTAAGATAAATGTAGTGGATCTGCCGACAGACCCACAGCTTATGGGAGCATTAGGTGCTGCAGAATATGCAAGACAGAAGGGAAGTAATGTATGATAGTATTAAAAGTGCTGGCAATTATAGCAATCGTGCTTGTTGTGCTTTTTTTTCTCACTCTTGTTATATATTTCTTTAATCTTGATATGAAGTTTGCGGCATCTTTAATCAAGCCGCTTACAGCATATTATAACTGGTCAAAGAACAGGCGCGAGGCGAAGAAGCATAAGCAGGAAGAGCAGAAAGAGTGACAACAGAGGCAGTATCAGAAAGAATAACAGGAAGGGCAGAAACATCCAATGGATTTATATGATTGTGAGATAAGAAAACTGACATCAATGCTTGAAAGCCATGGAGTAAAGAGACTTCCATTACAGAAAGAATGGGAGATGACTGAGAAGGAGAATCTTATTCTTAAAAGCGAGACGGCTTATGAACTTGGCGGTGGAAGCAGTCAGGCAGTGAGTGCTATTGCATTTACACAGGATAAGGGGCTTGTGTCGGAGGATGCAGTGTATCTGGTGGGGGATGACCTGTGTGATATCAAGAATGATATTTCATATGCAAGAATTACTGTAATCAGGCTGAACAGTGAATATATTAAAAATCATGATGATAATGCACTGTATGCTTCAATGAGGGCGACTGATTATGTAAGATACCATGCATTTCTTAAAGGATATATGATGAGAATATCAGCTGTCAGGGAAAGAGAACCAGTGAGAGTGAGTAAAGAAGCGGTTTCACATGGGATTAACTTTGCAGCGGTAGGACATGGACTTATCAATGCCTACAGGAAGCGCCCAGAGGTTGAGGCTGTAAGCATATATTTTGTCACGGAGCAGGATATTGATTACATATTTTTAAAAAGTGAAGCACACAGATGTGAACAGATAACTGACTCCTTAAACAACATATTTAACGGTCTTACAATGGATTGTTCAACTTGCTCAAGCAGGGAATTGTGTGATGAAATAGACGGACTCAGACAATTACATATGAGTATTTTGTGAAAATACCTTGAAAAAAATTAAAATTAGGAATAATATGTTAATTGAATGAAATAGGGAACAATTAAATACATTGTACAAATGATGCATATGGAAAGGCAGGTAGTTATAAGATGTTAAAGAAAATGAATAATATGAATATAAAGGGGCGTTTGAATTATGTATTTAGACTGATAATCATAGCGTTCTCCGTAGTTGCAGTTGTTATAAGTGCAATGATGATTTATATGTCTATGGATTACCGCAGGGTGCTGAAGCGTTACGCATTCCCTCAGGGAGATATTGCTACAGCTATGTCTGAGGCAGCAGAGATAAGAGGAGCTTCAAGGGGAGTTGTAGGATATGATTCAGTAAGCCTTATCAGCTCAATGAAAAAGCAGCATGATGAGCATGTCGAAGCATTTGAAGCCAAGCTTGAACAGATAAGACCTATAATGTCTAGTAAGGCTGGCAAGGAATGTATGGATAAGATTGATAAGGCGTGGGCTGAATATAAGGAAATTGATGAGAAAGTTATAAAGCTGGGAGCTACGACAGATTCTAATCAGTCACTGAAGGCTCAGTCGATGATGCTGAATGAGACGGCACCTAAGTATGAGGCACTTGATAATGCACTTAATGAACTTATGGACACTAATGTTGCTAAAGGTGATGCAGAAAAATTAAAGCTTGAAATATTTCTTATAATAGCGATTGTTGCTGCAATTGGAATTATAGCTGCGGTAGTTGTTGTTGCTTCTAAAGCAGCACATGCGATTGCAAAGAGTATAGAAGAGCCGTTAGATGGAATGATGGCCAGATTCGAGACATTTGCACAGGGAGATCTGGATTCACCATTCCCTGAAGTTGAGACTAAAGATGAGATATCCGATCTCATAGATAGTGCACATGCTATGGCAGAAAGATTACATAATATTATCAGTGATGCCGGAAAACTTATGGGAGAGATGGCAGATGGTAATTTCGCTATCGCAACCGAACATGAAGATCAGTATACAGGTGCATTCAATGCATTGTTACTTGGAATTCGTAACATGAACCGTCAGATGAATTCAACATTAAAGGGTGTTGAAGATGCTTCTAAACAGGTGGCAGAAGGTTCTGCTAATCTTTCAGATGCTGCACAGTCGCTTGCAGAAGGTGCAACAGATCAGGCTGCAACAGTCGAAGAGATGCAGGCAACCATTAATGATCTTAATGAAGGTATACAGAAGACAGCAGAACAGCTGGAAAATTCATATAAAGAAGCAGAGAGATATGCTGATACAGCAGAAAACAGCAGAGAAAGCATGGAAGCTCTTATGGGGGCAATGGCTCGTATCAGTGAGGCTTCTGAGAAGATTGGCAATATCATTTCAGAGATTGAAAGTATTGCAAGCCAGACTAACCTTCTTTCACTTAATGCTTCCATTGAGGCTGCAAGAGCAGGTGATGCAGGCAGAGGATTTGCAGTAGTTGCTGACCAGATTCGTACACTTGCAGAGCAGAGTGCTAAGTCAGCGGTAGATTCAAGAAATCTTATAGAAGCTTCTATCTACGAGGTTGGAGAGGGGAATAAGATTGCTACTAAGGCATCTGATTCACTTAAGGAAGTTGTTGATGGTGTTCAGTCTATCGCAGAGAGTGCCAAGAAGATGAGAGATGTATCTACAAGTCAGGCTGCAGGTATGGAGCAGGCGGATGTTGCAATTGCAAGAATTGCAGAAGTTGTACAGGCTAATTCAGCAACATCACAGGAGACATCAGCTACAAGTGAAGAGCTTACAGCACAGGCTACAACTCTTAGTGAGATGGTTGCACAGTTTAAGTTAAGAAATGACTGATAATTAAATATATAAAGATTATTTAAGGAGCTGTTATCGTAGTGATATCAGCTCCTTATTATATACTGTATTTGTTATCAGACTTGGATAATTTAATTAAAAGAGTTCGTTTACCATGTCTGCTGTGTATGAAACGCTTGTGGCATGCTCAACCTCAATCATATAAAGCGCATGTGCTGCTAAATGTTCTGCTGCCTGTTCAAGGTCTCTGATACCTGTAGTATCCTTGCAGTAATCAAGAACAGCGTCAAGTCCGTCATCAAACACCAGGCACTCATCCTCGTGAAGTCCGATTCTTTTAAGAACCTTTGGGAGTGAATATTTAAGGAAAATTATCTTTTTCTCTTCTCTTGTGTAATCAGGAATATCAATTACTGCAAATCTTGAAAGAAGTGGTGCACTTATCTTATCCTTATCATTAGCTGTGGCGATAGGATATACGCCAGAGGTTGGGATAAGACACTCCATGTAATTATCAGTGAATCCAAGATTATCAAGGAGTGTAAGGAGTACATCCGCAGGGTTGGCATTACCATTGCTTGAAGTAGCTTTATCAAGCTCGTTGATAATGAATACAAGGTTAGATTCACCAGCCATGTTGAATGCTTCCATGATAATACCAGGCTTTGCATTGGAGTATATTCTTGAACTTCCTGTAAGCTGTTCTGCGTCATTAATAGAACTCATATCAAGTGTTGTCCAAGGCATTTTAAGAATCTTGGCAACAAGGTAGGCAATCTGTGATTTACCTGTTCCGGCAGGACCTACAAGAAGGATACCGTATGCAGGAAGAGTGTGTGTTCTGTTAATCTGAATAACAGTTTCAATGATTCTCTGCTTAACACTCTCCATACCGAAAAGCTCTTCGTCAAGAATTCTTCTTGCTTCCACAGGGTCAATTGATTCGAAGTAATTGCTCTTCCACTTAATATTAAGCATGATAGAAAGTGCTCTCTGTGCATGTCTTTTCTCTTCAGGAGTTACCTCACTTGAACGGGCAACAACAAGATTGCGTCTTGCCCATAAACGGATATTTTCAGGAAGTGTACTTCCTGCACAGTTAAGAAAATCTGATATGCTTGTAAGGCTTGTAAGTTTCATATCATCAGCAGATTCATCAGGTTCTTCATTATTTTCCTCTGCAATGGCACTGCTCTCTAATAATCTTTCAATCATAAACTGAAGAAAACCGTCTTCGGCAGATAACTTGTTACCATTGCCAAATGCAACCTCCTGAATCTTGTATACATTGTATCCTTCAGATGTGTTAGCACCTGTAAGCTTTACTTTAACTCTGTTTTCGCCAAGCCATTTGATAAGGCTTGTAAATCTTGAATCAATCTTTAAGATATTGCTTGTAAAAGACTCACCATCAATCTGAAAATCAAATGCCGTCTTCTTATAAGGGTTAGTGAATAAACCATAAGATGTCTCATCCCACTTTTTCTCAGAATTATCCAGAACAAGGATTGGGTTCTCTGGTGAAGCTGTAGAATTGTCAGATTTAAAAGTTGTATAGGTACACTCAAAACCGGCATTGCTGCCAGAATTGGCATTAGCGTCATAAACTAACATATATTCCTCTTTCTGTGCTTTAAACACTTATAATAATCTATCATATAATAACATATTCTGGGAAGTTGGCAAGGAGAGGATTGAATATATTAAGTTATGTGCTATAATAATTATAGATAAAATATTAGCTATAAATGCATATATATCAGAAAACCGGCTAATATATTATATATATGTTTGCACATAAGGAGAGATCAATATATGAATGAATATGTCTGGGAGACATGTGAAGAACTGGATAAAAAAATAGCTGACAGGGTAAGACTAATAAGAAAAAGACGCTCCATTTCACAGGAGAAGCTTTCTAAGATTAGCAATGTCAGTCTTGGCTCGATAAAAAGATTTGAAACAACAGGACAGATTTCACTGTTATCGCTGACTAAGATAGCTGTAGCACTTAATATCGCTGATGATTTAAGAAACATTTTTACGGAGATTCCTTATAACAGTATTGAGGAGGTAATTAATGAGAGAAGATAGAGTTATAAATGTTTTTTATCATGACAGGCTTGTTGGAACTCTTGCTATGACGAACGAAAGAAAGGCTGCATTTGAATATGCAGATGAATGGCTGGAGAACGGATTTTCAATAAGTCCGTTTTCATTGCCCCTTGAAAAGAAAGTATGTGTCCCTGTTAAAGAATATTTTAATGGTTTATGGGGAGTATTTGCAGACAGTCTGCCTGATGCATGGGGACAGCTGCTGCTTGACAGGATGTTAAAAGAAAAGGGATGTAATATAGACAATGTGAGTATGCTTGACAGGCTTGCAATTGTTGGAGAATCAGGAATGGGAGCATTAACATACAGACCGGAATTGGATATGCCAAAGCAGGAAAAACTCAGCAGTCTTGATGAATTATCTGAACAGTGTCAGAAAATTCTTAATACTGAATATTCTGACAAGCTTGATGAATTATACAGGCTTGGTGGAACAAGTGGTGGAGCAAGACCTAAAATTATGACTAAGATAGATGGCGAGGATTGGATTATCAAGTTTCCTGCTCATGTAGATGGAAAGAATGCGGGGCTGATGGAATACCGATATTCACAGTGTGCAAAGCAGTGTGGAATTGATATGGAAGAGACCAGACTTTTTCCATCTGATATATGTGATGGATATTTTGGAACTAAAAGATTTGATCGTAAGAATGATTCGTTTGGAGAACACAGAATCCATATGCTTACAGCAGCAGCGCTTCTTGAACTGGATTTCAGGCAGCCCAATATGGATTATCACCAACTTATGAAATTAACCAAAATATTAACAAGGGACAATAAACATGATATAGAGAATATGTACCGACGAATGTGTTTTAATGTGTTTGCACATAACAGAGATGACCATTCAAAGAATTTTACATTTATATATGATGAAAATAATGATGGCTGGAGACTAAGCCCGGCATATGACCTGACTTATAGTACGACATATTATGGAGAACATACTACTACAGTAGACGGCAATGGAAGAAATCCAGGAATTAAGGAACTGACTGCTGTTGGAACAGCAGCAGGAATGGAAAAAGATATATGCACTAAGATTGCATACGACATAGAAAAATGTGTTAAAAACGAGCTGGATGGTAATTAACCGTCCGGCTCGTTTTGTCAGGTATATATATTAATTAACAGCCCTTATCTCGCCATCAGTAATAAGTGGGTATCGAACCAGCTCATCACCGTCAAGGTTCTCCTTATGCATATCAACAGCGCATATCTGATGGTTGTCATATGATGTGTAATAATATATGCCTTTAGTTGTATTGCAGCAGCAGGTATATATTGTTATCTCGTATTTGTCATCGTCTAGCTGACAGCAGCCACGCTGCTGGTCTACGCTGCCTAATATATGAAAGAACTGGCTTACGCTTGCTTTCTCATCGTCACCTGAAACAGAATTCATCTTAGTAAAAGCCACCTTTACGAATCTTGACTGTGATGACAGATCCCCAGGAAGTCCGAGTGCACCCATACCACGGCTGTATCTGTTGAATTCAAGTCTGTCCGAGAAATTGCTCTCAGGCTGTTTTGCAGACAATCCCATGTAATTGTTAAGATTAAACATCTGTATGTTAAATGGCGGATTATTAGTAAGCACCCCTACAGGATTATCATATATATGAAGTCCGTCTGACATGGATTCAACAGTTATGCAGCTTTCCTTGTCAGCAATAATCCAGTGAAGATTAGCACATGGAAACATATCATTAAACTGAGTGTTGGTAAGATTAATAAATTTAAGTCTTTCTTTAGCTTCATCAACTGTCGCACATTGTGATAATATCCACGGAATGAATTCGAAAACGGCAACATTTTCAATATTACTCTCTCCGTTAAGGCCTCTTAGGTCCGGTTCGTTGTAAGCCGCATTGCCAACGAAGTTAAGGCCGGCCATGCCAAGCCCTTTTTCGTTAAAAGCTTCATAATATAAAGGATAATCGTCAGCCACATGAGCCATTCCAATCATCGCATAGTGGTTATTCCTGACACCCATAAATCTGAAATTAATAGGATAATTTCTAGGTGTGACAGTTACCTCATCACCATAAGAAAATTCATAATCTAGTGTTCTTCCCATATAGAAATCTTTAGTTTTATAAGTAGCTGCTGTACACATAAGCCCTCCTGTATGTCTTGGATTATAGTAATATTCTGATTATTTATTAAGAAATAATACATTACAGTTCTTTTTTTTACAATACAATTTCATAAAAACACTGTAGTATCCATATCATAAACTTAATAAATCAAAGACAAAGGCGTCGTACATCTGGTGTGCGGCGCCTTTATTGTTTATTTTGTTAATAATTAATCATGCAAAAAAGGAAGGGAGCTGGTTTTATGAAGAAAAAGTTAGGATTAGGAAGTGGCGTGGCAATATGTGTAGGACTTATTGTTGCCACAAGCTGTCTTGTTTCTTTGGGAACAGGAATGGGTTCGATAGGCCGATGGTTTATCATTCCGCTATTTGCAGTAATGGTGCTGAACTGGTTTATTGGAATATCATTTGCAGAACTGAATGGACTTATGCCAAGAGTTCAGGGCGGTACAGGACAGTATCTTCTGGCTGGTATGGGACCACTTCCATCATTAATTGGTAATCTGTCAGCCTATGTAATTACAGAAATATTAAGTATGACAGCAGAGATTACGCTTTGTGGACTTGTTTTAAAAGGTCTGTTTCTGCCACATGTAGATAACAGGATAATATCAATTGCAATAATGGCATTGTTTCTTGTGATTAATCTTTTTGGTGTAGATATATTTTCAAAGGTACAGAACATAGTAGTATTCCTGCTTATCGGTTCAATGGTGCTTATCGGATTAATAGGTGTATGTAAATTAGGAATAAGCTCAAATGTTGTTGATTATGCAGCAAATGCACCAACATTTGAACAGATAGGCGGATTTAAGGGACTTTGCTCATATGCCGCACTTGCATTCTGGCTGTTTATAGGTGTTGAGTTTATTATTCCGGTAGCAAAGGATTTGAAGAATCCAAGAAGAGATGTACTTCTTTCTATGACAATAGGTCTGGTTTTACTGTTTTTTGTACAGAGCATTCTTGGTATAGGAATGACTAACTATGTAAGTCTTGATATTCTTGCCAATGACCCTGCAGGTACTCCTCATATGACATACGCTACTAACCTTTTAGGCAATGCAGGACGTATATGGATGGGAATTATAACCATACTTGCAGCCGCTTCGACAATTAATACAGTATATGCTTCTGTTTCAAGAATTGTACAGGGTATGGGCGAGGAAGGCATGATGCCATCAGTATTTGCTAAGACAAACAAGAGAGGCGCAGCATGGGTCGGACTTATAGTGCTATTTGTATTCGTTGCAGGAATAATTGCTTCAGGACTTGGAGCAACAGAGGGTGTAAGTTTTCTGTTATTGTCAGGTTCATGCTTCTGGTTATTAACATACTGCCTTGTACATGTAACAGTGCTTATACTCAGAAAGAGAAATCCTGAATATCCAAGGAAGAAGTGGCTTACATTAGGCGGAATACCTCAGATAATAGGTATTCTTGGAAATGTATACATGATATGGAATATATCAACAGGAGAAACCAGAATTAAGATATTTGAGTTGTGTGGAGTTTTATTTGCCGTACTTGTAGTTTATTCAATAATCTGGGTATGTGGAGTTATGAAAGCAAGTCCATTCCAGCCGGTACCGGTTGAAGTGATAAATGATGCTTCTGTCAAGTTCAATGAACTTGTAAAGGAGGAAAATGAAGAAAAGGCACTTGCAGGTGCAGAAGGAGAGGTAAACTAAATGGCAGAGAAGAGAGTAAATTATTCATCGGGAGCTCCATTAGAAGAAAAAGTAGGATACAGCAGAATGGTAAAGGTTGGTGACCATATATATGTTGGTGGAACAACGTCGGTACAGCCGGATGGTACAGTATATGGAGAAAATGCCTATGAGCAGACCAGATATGTACTTGAGAAGCAGGTAAAGCTTATTGGACAGGCTGGTGCAGGTGTTGGAGATGTTATTAAAGTAGATGTGTTTGCTGTAGATATGAAAATGTGCGCAGATATATCAAGGGCATATTCAGAGATATTTCATGATATCAGGCCATTATGTACAGTGGTTGGAACACCTGCACTTAACAGACCGACACAGTTCGTGGAGATAATGATGGAAGCAGTTATAGGCTGTGGATTATAGAGGAGGAATTATTATGTATCCAGAAGTTGATTTTTTATATCTTAATGAACAGGAAATGATAAAGGCTGGCGTAAAGAATATGCCTAAATGCATAGACACAATGGAAGACGTTCTTAAATGTCTTACAAAGGGTGATTTCGTAATGGGAGGTGAAAACCATAATTCTCATGGCTGTATGGTAACATTCCCGAATGAATCTCCTTTTCCGAATATGCCAAAGAATGTAGGAGAAGATAGAAGATTTATGGCAATGCCGGCATATATAGGAGGACCATTTGATATGGCTGGTATGAAATGGTATGGTTCTAATACAGCTAATAAGGAAATAGGTCTGCCAAGGTCAATACTTATGGTTATGCTTAATGACAAGACAACCGGTGCACCGGTGTGTCTGATGAGCGGTAATCTTCTGAGCGCTTACAGGACTGGTGCAATTCCTGGTGTAGGGTTAAGACATCTTGCACCAAAGGGTGCTAAGACGGGAGCAATATATGGTCCTGGTGTAATGGGAAAAACAAGCCTTGATGCATTTATGGCAACATGCCCAGAGCTTGATACACTTAAGGTAAAAGGTAGAGGAAAGAAATCATTAGACAGTTTCCTTGAATATGTCAAAGCTACATATCCACAGCTTACAACTGTAACAGTGGTAGATGATATAGAAACTCTGGTAAGAGACAGCGATGTTATATCATTTGCAGCCACAGCAGGAACAGATCCGTCAAAATATGCATATGTCAAAGGTGAATGGATAAAGCCGGGAGCGCTTATTGTTGCTCCAGGTGCATTTGATATGGAGACAGATTTTCTCAAAGAAAAATGTAAGAAGGTAGTTGATAATATAAAGCTTTACGAGGCATGGGCAGAGGAATATCCATATCCGACATTTGGTTCAATTAACATAATAGGTGCAAAGTTTACAGATATGTGCCATGATGGAATTATAAGTAAAAGTGATATTACTGATATGGGAGATATATTGCTTGGCAATGCATCAGGAAGAGACAGTGATGATCAGATAATTGTATATTCTGTTGGAGGAATGCCTGTAGAAGATGTTGCCTGGGGTAAGGTATGTTATGAAAATGCTGTGAAAATGGGACTCGGAACGAAGCTTAACCTATGGAACAAGCCTGATATGTGTTAAAAGAATATGAAATATATGTATATACTGTAAATATAAAAAGACCTGTATGGCTGCAAATAGCGCATTCCATGCAGGCTTTTTATTGATTTCTCCTCCTATTCGACATAATTCGACATGCATACGTTGTATTATCTATATAAAACATAAGGGTAAAGTCTTTTTGGAGGATAGAATGAAACGGATAATATGTGTTTTACTGGTAACAGTATTGATTGTAAGTATGCTGTTGTCATGTAGTATACCATTAAGAAACAGTGGAAAAGAAAAACAGAGAATAGTTGTACAGCTTGACCAGGATTACTGGCTTGCAAGTGTAGGAAAAATGTTGAAAGAACATTTTCCGGATGTTGAATTTGATTTTGTCATAAGCAGGGGAGGAGCACAGTATCTTAATGATGCAGCGCTTAATGATGACCTTGCGGATATAATAATAGATGCATCATCGTGGACACAGACGTCTTTGTCTGATGATGATTATGATATTAATCCTAAGGATTATCTGTATGATTTTTCATGGACAGATATTACAAACATGTTTTATAGGGTATATCTTGATGGATTTACCAATGAAGATGGTTCAGTGAACTGGCTTCCTGGTGCAGCAAGCGTGGAGGGTATACTTGCCAATACAGCACTTTTTGAGGAATATGGAATAGAATTGCCTCATGATTATGTAACATTTGTTGAAGCATGTGATAAGTTCAGTGAATATGGGATAAGAGGGTTTGCAACAGATTATAAATATGATTATACAGATTCATATATGTTACAGGCGTGGTCAATTCCTTTGTTACAAAGTACAGAAGGGCGTACATGGCGTTATGAAGCAATGGATGGAAATATAGATTACATACCGGATGAGCTGGGTGTGAAGTTGTTCACGAGACTTGGACAGGTTTTGAAAGATACTGATGCACAGGCAGATGACACAAAAAGAGGATATTCAAGTATATTCCAGGATTTTGTGTCCGGGAAGATTGCAATGATACGACAGAGCACTAATATTGCAGAGTATCAGGATGAGGGAATGAATAATCTCATTCTTTTGCCATATTTTGGGGAGACAGATAATGATAACTGGTATTTCAGTACACCCGGATATTCAATAGCTATGAATGGAAAACTTAAAGGAGCAGGGAAAAAAGAAGAGCTGGCACTGGATATAGTAAGATATATGTTTGGCAGTGATGTAATGAATGCAATGGCAGACAGAATACAGTCGGTTGTTGTGTATAATAAAGATGTAAATGTAGATGTGCAGGACATATTTTCTAACCTGATTCCTTATATTGAAAGTAATCATATGTATACATATATAAGGAATGACAGTGTGTGCCGGGCAAGCTGCGCAGCAGTACAGAAAATGCTGGCAGGAGATGTGGATGCAAAGCAGGCGGTGGAAGTGTTTAACAATAACTACAATGCGGTAAAAGAAAAATCACCGGTTATTACCACGTTTGACAGGGAATATCAGTGGCGGGTATCAGATACAGGAAGTGAGGCATTTTCGGTGAGGGTTAATACACTCCGGGAAATATGTAATGTGGATATGCTGATTGCACCTGCTGCCATGAATGCCGGAGACATCTATAAGGGAAGTTATACAGCAGCACAATTACAGGCGCTTCTAATGGGTGGAGGAGTGAAGTTTTATACGAAGGATGCAACAGGTGCTGAGATTAAAGATGTTGTGCGGTGCCTTGTGGAAGGCTGTGGGCGGGATGACGACCCGATATCATGGGATACGCTGCCGGCATCAAGCGGATTTACAATGAAGATATCAAGAGATGATAAGGGCAATATGCATCTTGAGGATATTCTTACAGATGGAAAGTCAGTAGAAGACGAAAAAATATATTCTTTCTGTTATGTTGACGTTTCTGGTCATACTTTGTTGGAACGTGCATATAATTATGATATGTCAAAGCATGGCGGAGTTCATATGTATAAGGCTGAGGCAGACATCAGGGAAGGCGAAAAATATGATGGATATATAGCTCATACAACAAATGTAGAACAACAATGGATAAAGTATTTTTCTGATGGAGGCAGACTGGCTGCACCAGAAGCTTATATACAGAAGAACTGATTATCTTGAGAAAGGAAATGGGGCAATTGAAGAAGAATGAGTATAGAAAATATTTCTTTGCAGCAGTAGGCGTGGCAATAATTGTATTTGCGTGTGTAGGCGTAATAATGCTTAATTATTCCATTACGGTCAAAAGAGAACTGTATGAGACAAGTTTGAAGAATCTTAATGAAGTGTATACACAGGTCAGTGAAAAATTCATGCAGATAACCGGGCAGCAGTGGAACCTGCTTGGAATGACAGGTGATTATATAGATGAGGCTGGTGAAAATATAGACAGCATCAGCAAGTTTCTTACAGAATGGAAGAATGAATGGCATTACACAGAATTTTATTTTATAGATGATGCCTGTAATTACTTGTCATCGTCAGGTAAAAAGGGGTATCTTGAACTCGGAAATACATGGAAAAGTCTTGTGATAGACAGGAAAAATGTTGTAGTGGATGGTTCACTTCCGGGAAGTGATGAGGTAATGTTTTTTGCTATTCCTGTCCAGCCGGCATATATTAGCGGTTTTAAATACAGTTCCATAGCGGTTTCATACAATACAGAAGCTATTAATAAAGAACTGGGTGTAAAAGCGTTTTCAAAGGACACAAGCAGTTATGTAATATATGCTAATGGTGATATCGTATTAAAGTCTGAAGGCAGCATGGATATAGGTGGTAATATATTTTATCATCTGAAAAATGCGGATATTTCCGGTAAGTCACTGGATGGTTTTATGAAAAGTGTAAAGAATTCAGATGCAGAAGAAATGGTATTCAGGCTTGATGAAAACCAGTATTGTCTTGTTTATGTTCCAATTGGATTTGATAACTGGGGGCTTATATCAATGGTTCCTATAAGCGTCGCCAATTCAAGCTCTCTTGCGGTTTTGCATAGAACTGTTATAATGGCAGTACAGATAGGTATACTGCTTCTTATGGTTGCATGTGTAGTACTATATACATATTACAAAAGATATGTAAGTGAGAAGGATCATGAGATTGCAAGACGGGATATATTATTTTCGATTATGGCTAAAAATCTGGATGATGTGTATATTATGCTTTCGTGGGGAGACTGGAGAAAACTGTATGTAAGCAGAAATATCGAGAGAGTTCTGGGAATAAGGAGCAGTGAATATGATGGTATCCTTAAAGATTTTGGAGAATTGGAAAAGAGGGGAGAAGTTCCTGAATGGAATGATATTGTGAAGCTGGGAAAAGGAGAATCTGCTGTTAATGAATACTGGATAAAGCCAGCAGATTCAAGTGAATACAGACTTTTTAATCAGGGATGTTATCATATGGATAAAGACGGAGATGATGTTCTTGTAATAATTCTGTCAGACAGAACTTACGAGCAGCAGATAAGAAATCATATGGAAGATGCGCTTCATACAGCAGAGGCAGCAAATCGTGCAAAAAGTCAGTTCCTGTCTAATATGAGTCATGATATAAGAACTCCTATGAATGCAATTGTAGGATTTTCACAGCTTATGTTAAGACATTATAAGAATCCGGATAAAGTCAGAAACTATGCAGAAAAGATAGTTGTTTCAAGCCAGCATCTGCTGAGTCTTATTAATGATGTCCTTGATATGAGTAAAATTGAGTCAGGGAAAACTACTCTTAATCTTTGTGACGTGAATCTTGCTGACATCATAAATGAGACAGACAATATAATCAGACCGCAGGCAAAGAAGAAGAACCAGACATTTGTTGTGAAATCAGATGGTGTTGAATATTGCTGCATTACCGCAGATAAATTAAGACTCAGCCAGATACTTATTAATATATTGTCTAATGCTGTTAAATATACAGAAGAAGGCGGTAACATAACATTTGAAATAAAAGAAATAAAAGTTACCAATCCACAGATTGTAAAATACAAATTCATCATATCTGATAATGGAATAGGAATGAGTGAAGAATATTTAAAAGACATATTTAAACCGTTTACAAGAGAAGAGACAAGCCTTACAGATGCAGTCCAGGGAACAGGACTTGGAATGGCAATAACCAAGAATCTTATTGATCTCATGGGTGGAACTATAAAGGTACTAAGCACACAGGGAGTGGGAACAACTTACGAGGTAACTATGGAATTCAGAATTGCGGATATTAATACGAATAAAGACCTCTGGAACAGATATAACATACCAAAGCATGAGAATGAACCGGATCATGTACTTGTGGGTAAGAATTTTCTAATAGCAGAAGATAATGGTATTAACTCAGATATGCTTAAAGAACTTCTAAAGGAAGAGGGGGCAGCCTGTGATTGTGCAAAAAACGGAATGGCAGCTGTTGATTTGTTCAGACATTCAAAGAAGGGGCAGTATGATCTTATATTTATGGATGTACAGATGCCTGACATGGATGGATATGAGGCTACAAGAGCAATAAGACAAATGAAGCACCCTGACGCAAAGGATATTCCAATAGTAGCTATGACAGCAAATGCATTTTCTAATGATGTAAAAGCTGCATTTGATTGTGGGATGAATGCTCATCTTGCAAAACCTGTTAATATAGACCGTATAAAAGACATAGTTGCAAATTTTACATAAATTTTACATAACTTACATAATACATTTTACAATGCTCATTTAGAATACACATGATGTGTGAAAAAGTCGTTCAAAAAGGAGCTTATGTAAAATGAATATTTTTGGTGTACTTACGATGGCAGGCGGACTGGCTTTGTTCTTATATGGAATGAATGTCATGGGAGATTCCTTAGCAAAGCTGTCAGGAGGTAAATTAGAACAGATACTTGAAAAGCTGACTTCTAAAAGAATTATGGCAGTATTGCTTGGTATGGCTGTAACAGCAGTTATACAGTCATCATCTGCAACTACGGTAATGGTTGTAGGCTTTGTTAATTCGGGTATTATGCAGCTTTCACAGGCTGTAGGTATTATTATGGGTGCCAATATTGGTACGACAGTGACTTCATGGATGTTATCGCTTACAGGTATAAGCGGAGCAGGATGGATTAATCTTTTAAAGCCATCATCCTTCTCACCGGTGCTTGCTGTTATTGGTATAATTATGACTATGACCTGTAAGAATAATTCTAAGAAAAAGGATATAGGTAATATTCTTCTTGGATTTGCAATTCTTATGTTCGGTATGGAAACTATGAGTGGCGCAGTTGCACCGCTGGCTGACAATGAGAAGTTTACGGGTATGCTTACACTGTTTTCTAATCCGTTATTCGGACTTCTTGCAGGTACAGTGCTTACAGCAGTTATACAGTCATCATCTGCATCGGTTGGTATACTGCAGGCATTATGTGTAACAGGTGCGGTTAACTATGCAACAGCAATTCCTATTATTATGGGACAGAATATAGGTACATGTGTAACAGCACTTATATCTTCTGTAGGTGCAAAGAAGAATGCCAAGAGGGCATCAATGATACACCTTTATTTCAACATGATTGGTACAGTTATATTTATGGTTATATTTTACAGCCTGAATATGTTTGTTCATTTTGAATTTTTATCAACACCGGCAAATGCAGCAGGAATAGCAGTGATTCACAGTCTCTTTAATATCGGATGTGTAATTATACTTTTCCCATTTTCTAATCTGCTTGTGAAGCTTGCAACTCTTTCTATTCCGGATGGAAAACATGAGGAAGTTATTCAGACAGGTGTGGCAGCAGATCTTGCAGCACTGGATGAAAGATTCTTAGAGACTCCGGCAGTTGCGATGGAGTTATGCAGGAATACGGCTGTGAAGATGGCACATTTGTCACAGAAAGCGCTAGATAAAGCGCTTGACATTATTAATAATTATTCAGATACTGCATATGATGAGGTTGTGGCAATGGAAGAAGATGTCGATAAGTACGAGGATAAGCTGGGTTCATATCTTGTAAAGGTTGGTAACTGCGATTTATCAAGACATGATAATCATACATTTTCAATACTTCTTCACTGCATGAGTGATTTTGAAAGAATATCTGACCATGCGATTAATATTGCAAAATCTGCAAAAGAGATGAACAGCAAGGAGTCATCTTTTTCACAGAATGCAAGAAAAGAACTTGAAACATTTGCAAAAGCGGTACATGATATAGTTAGTAACACAGTACAGGTTTTTGAAAATCAGGATATTGAGGCAGCAAAGCATATTGAGCCGTTAGAACAGGTTATTGATGGACTGAACTTAGAGATTAAGCAGCGTCATATCAACAGATTAAGAAAAGGCAGATGTACAATTGAGACAGGACTTATACTCGAAGATATTATGACAAATTTTGAGAGAGTATCAGACCATTGCTCTAATATTGCTGTATGTATGATTGAAGTAAGAGATAATGGTTTTGAAACACATGGATATCTGGAGCATCTTACTAATGAGGATAATCCTCAGTTTGCAAAAGAATGCAGACAGTATTATAAACAGTATCAGCTTCCGGAATTAAAGAAAGCTGACTAGAACAGGAGATGAGAATATGGCTCTTATATACATAGTTGAGGATGATGAAAGCATAAGGGAAATAGAGACAATTGCACTTAAGAACAGTGGACATATGGTAGGTGCATTTGGAAGTTCCAAAGAGTTTTTTAAGAAGCTTGATGAGATTCTTCCGGACCTTGTGTTGCTTGATGTTATGCTTCCTGATGAAAGTGGTTATGACATCATTAAGAAGTTAAGACTGAATTCTGCAACTAAGAGACTGCCGGTTATTATGGTGACGGCAAAGTCTACAGAGCTTGATATGATAAAGGGACTTGAGGATGGTGCTGACGATTATATTAAGAAGCCGTTTTCTGTAATGGAACTTATTACAAGAGTTAAAGCACTTCTTAGAAGAACAGAAACAGACGAGGCAGGCGTGCTTGATGTAGGAGAGATTGAACTTAATCATGAAAGGCATGCGGTTACGGTATCAGGAAAGCAGGTTGAACTTACATTTAAAGAATATGAATTGTTAAGATATCTTATGGCTAACAAGAATATAGTGCTTTCAAGAGATTCTATTGTACTTAAGGTATGGGGAACAGAGTTTGAAGGTGAGTCAAGAACTGTGGATATGCATATTAAGACTTTAAGACAGAAGTTAGGTGATGCAGGCTCGCGTATAAGAACCGTGCGTAATGTAGGATATGTTATTGAGTAGCCTGATATAATTGACAGACAGAACAGGGTGGATATATGAAGCAGAAGATTAATTTAAGGCTTATTGGAATAGCAGTTATAGCGGTTCTTGCTACAGCTATCGGAATAACTTTTATATATTATGGACTGTTTAAGAAACAGGTCCAGGCCGGACTGAGAACTAATGCTGAAGTACTCATGGAAACCGGAGTTTTTGAAAAGTCGTCGCAATATGCTGATGTAAAGCTTCCAATTAATAATCTCAGGGTTACATGGATAGATTCAGATGGGGTGGTGCTTTTTGATAATGATAATGATATTAATGTAATGCCTAATCATAAAGACAGACCTGAGATACAGGATGCATTTCATACCGGACATGGTCAGTGTGTAAGAAATTCTGACACGATGGATATGAATACCTTTTATTATGCTCTAAAACAGAAGGATGGGACTGTTATAAGAGTATCCTGTGATGCAAGCAGTTTATTAAGTGTGTTTGGCAATGTATTTCCGGCTGTAACAGGAATACTTGCAGTAATTATAGTAGTGTGTATCGTTCTTTCACAATTACTTACAAGGACACTTATTGAGCCTATTGAAAGAATGGCTAAGAATATGGATTCCGTACAGGAGAAGCCTGTATATAAAGAAATAGCCCCTTTTGCAGAGAAAATCAGGACACAGCATGAGAATATTCTTGCTGCTGCAAGAAGCAGACAGGATTTTACTGCAAATGTATCACATGAACTAAAGACTCCTCTTACCGCAATATCAGGCTATGCCGAGCTTATTGAGAATGAGATGGTAAACCATGAACAGGGAATACATTTTGCACATGAGATTAAGCGTAATTCAGAAAGATTATTATCATTGATTAATGATATTATAAGGCTTTCAGAATTAGACCACAGCGAAATGCCAAGGCAGTATGAGAATTTTGATTTGTATGAGTTTGTTAAGGATTGTGCAGAGTCTCTGCAGGTTAATGCACAGAAACAGGGAATACGTTTTTCGTATAGAGGTTCAACATGCATGATTCGTGGCAATAAGGATATGATAAGGGAGCTTATTGATAATCTTGTACAGAATGCAATAAGATATAATAAAGAAGGTGGACATGTAGAAGTGTTTGCAGGAATGGTAGATGGCAAGCCAAGGTTAGAAGTGACTGATGATGGAATAGGAATTCCTAAGGATCAGCAGGACAGGGTATTTGAAAGATTTTACAGAGTTGATAAGAGCCGTTCAAAGGAAACTGGTGGAACAGGGCTTGGCCTTGCTATTGTAAAGCATATTGTAGAACTTCATGATGCAAGAATATATTTAGAAAGTGAAGTTGACAAGGGGACACAGATACGCATCGAATTCTAGAATGATTAAGAGTGGAAGTTTTTATGTCTTTCACTCTTTTTTCTTTTTATAACAGAGTGATTGTGTTATATTATATAAAAAGAGAAAAACAGATATAATCTGCGGAAGCAGGGAATATAATATATATTGAGGATTAATAGGAATATGAAGAATATCAGTACTAAAAAATCAGTAGTTTTTATTGCAGCGGTTATTGTTTTGATACTGGCTGGAATTATAATTTCAGTAAGTACAGATAAGAACAGAAAGAAGCAGGAAGCGGACAGTAAAGCCAGTGTAAGTGTAACAAGGACAGATCTTAAGAATGAAGCATCATCTCAACAACAGAATATTAAGGAGCAGACAGATGTTGAGATATTGTTTGAGAATAAGGCTGTACCGGTTGGGACAAGCCTGAAGGTCACAGCAATTGTCACACCTGATGATGACGATAAGTCAATTGTATGGACAAGCAGTAATACAGATGTATTTACTGTAGATAAAGACGGAGTAATAACTGTTACAGGGAGTGGTACAGCTACGCTTACGGCTACAGTTGGAAGTGTTTCTGATGCGATTGTAATCGAAGGAATAAGAAATGTAGCTGCAGGTTCAGATAATGGATTCAGTGTGTACACTCATACGGCAGGGAGTATTTCGTCAGGAAGCAACACAGGTTCGGGCAGTGCCAGTGAAGGAGATTCCAGACTAGAGAATCTGCCTGCAGGAGAAAATAAATCAGAGAGTTCTCAAGGAACCGGAAACAGTGGGGATGGTGTACAACCTGGTGGGGTGCAGTCTGGAGGCGTACAGCCTGGCAGTAGTACAACAGAAAACTCATCTTCAGAAGATAATAATGATTCTGGAAGTTCTGGCTCAGGAGAAATTGAAGATACGATTATTAATAATGGATTTGAACAGACAGTTTCTAATGTTTATGTATGTCAGCAGAATGGGACATATTATGGTGAGATTATAACACAGAGTAATGTGACTATTATATATATTAAGAAACGTAACAGTGAATTTGACAGCAGGATTAATAATGTAATTGAGAATCTCATTCCTGGTAATTCACAGATGATATGGAATAATTATCTTTCGGCTTCAACAGACAGAACATTTACAGTTGACGGAAGAATGGTAAGGATTGTAGTTGCTACAGGTGGCGGACACTCTCAAATTGTAATATACAATTAAGTAAAAATATGTTATATTTAAACATATGCAGGTTAAACTTGTTTAATGAGGTGAATGAATTGCTTAATGAGAATAAAATCAAAATGATGACCAAGATGGCAATATATGAGAAGAATGAAGGAAAAAGCATGTTGAAAACTGCCAAGTATTTTAAGGGTGATTACATCGCTTTTGGAGTATTAAAGACAGTGATTGCCACTACATTTGCAGGAGTGATTCTTCTGGCAATGTATTTCTTGTGTAACGCAGAAGGAATGATAAGGGATATCAATAACCTGGATTATATAGGACTTGCCAAGAAGTTTGCATTGTATTATGTGCTTATGCTTATCGTATTCTGTGTAATTGCTGGGTTTGTATATTATTTCAGATATGAGAATACCAGAAAAGGTATTAAGAGGTATTTTTCAAGGCTTAATAAGCTGGAAAGATTCTATACAGGGCAGAAGAAGAAATAATTATTTGGAGGCATAGATGGCATTTTTATTGGAATTAAAGGAAAGTTTTAAGAAATTTTACAACAGATATAATACATATGTGGTACCAGCATCAAAGTTTATTATTGCATTGATATGTTTTATTATGATTAATACAAGTATTGGTTACATGGATAAGTTGAAGAATCCGGTGTTTGCACTGTTACTTTCTGTTATATGTGCATTTCTTCCGGGTGGTTTTACACTGATAGTTCTTTCAGCGTTTATTCTTATACAGTTGTATGTAATTGCTCCGGAATTTGCATTACTGGTATTGTGTGTAATGCTTCTGATGTATCTTCTGTATTTCAGATTTGCACCTAAAACAGCTTATATACTTATTATTACTGCTATGTTCTGCTGGATGAAGATACCATTTGTGCTTCCGGTAGCGATTGGTCTGTGTTCGTCAGTTGCGGCAGTTATACCAGTGAGTTTTGGTGTTATTATGTACTACATAATAAGAACTGCAAGTGATTATGAGGCTGCTATTTCTGATGATTCTTTGTCAGAAAGTATGAAACAGATATCTTATCTTATAGAAAGCCTTTTAAAGAACAGACAGATGCTGGTGCTTATTATAGCAGCTGCAGTTACTATTATTGTTGTATATATTATCCGAAGACAGAAAATCGATCATTCATGGAAAATAGCTATTATTGTGGGAAGTATAACACAGTTCCTTATTCTGGTTGTAGGACAGATAGCTTTGAAATCAGATTTTAATATTGTTCTTATAATTATAGGAACTATACTGGGGGTTGCAGCTGCATATATCTGCAATATTGTTTTCTTTGCACTTGATTATAAGAGAACAGAGTATGTACAGTATGAGGATGATGAATATTATTATTATGTAAAGGCTGTACCAAAGATTAATGTTGCAAATGCTGATGTAAGAATTAAGCATATTAATGCTAAAAAGACTAAGAAGACAGATGATATCAGACAGATGAGAACCGGCAATACAGCTAAAGATAATGGATATGCAGTATCTAACGAAGAAGATGATGATATTTTATTCTATGATGATGATAAGTAATAATCAGAATATATTTTGCTAGTTTTATTTAGAAGATTATAAGAAGAACGGAGGCGATAATACAGTGAATAATTTCATAAGGGATTATCTTGTTAAATTATATATTCCGCGTATAACATGGACCGATATTATTGAGATTGTGATTATTGCTTTTGTTATATATAATGTCATGGTATGGATTAAGAATACCAAGGCATGGGTATTGCTTAAGGGAATTATTATTGTTGTTATATTCGCACTGATTGCGTATATTCTGAATCTTAAGACTATTCTGTGGATTGCAGGAAAGACAATCAGTGTTGGTATTATTGCACTTGTTATTATATTCCAGCCGGAGTTAAGAAGAGCATTAGAGCAGCTTGGACGAAAGAAGATTCTGTTTGGACTTTTCAGGTTTAATGACGGAAGAGAAAAGGGTGAAAGGTTTAGCAGTAAGACTGCAGAAGAGATAGTAAGGGCATGCTTTGATATGGGGGCTGCTTATACAGGAGCACTTATAGTTATTGAACAGGATATGGTTCTTGAAGAATATGAGAAAACAGGAATTACGGTTGATGGCCTGGTTACAAGCCAGCTGCTTATCAATATATTTGAGCATAATACGCCGCTTCACGATGGAGCTGTTATTATAAGGGGAGACAGGGTTGTTGCTGCAACATGTTATCTGCCTCTTTCAGATAATAACAATCTTAATAAGGCTCTTGGCACAAGGCACAGAGCAGGTGTTGGTATCAGTGAAGTGACAGACAGTATGACTATTATAGTATCTGAAGAAACCGGTAAGGTTTCGGTGGCTGTTGGTGGAGAACTTATTCATGATATTGATGCGGATTCTCTTAGAAACAAGCTGGAATATCTTCGCAGGAGAACTATTGATGTGAAGTCGTTCAAGATATGGAGAGGAAGGCTAAAGCATGAAGGAAAAGATGTTTAAGAACCTGAGCCTTAAGATTCTGTCGGCTATATTTGCGGTTGTTTTGTGGACGGTTATAGTTAATGTATATGATCCAACCACGAGTTATACATTCAGTAATGTGTCGGTACAGCTTATTAATACAGAGAGTCTGACTGATAAGAATTACAGTTATGAAATTGTAGAGGGTGGCAAGATATCAGTATATGTAAGTGGACCGAAGAGTATTGTTACTAATATCAAAGCAAGTGATATTGTTGCAACTGCGGATCTTAGCAAGATAAGCGCATTTGCTGATTATGTTGATATTCATGTATCAGTTGTTAAAGATGGACAGGTTCTTAATAATGTTGAAGCTACACCTAAAACATCTGCTGTAAGATTAAGCATAGAAAACAGAGATACTAAGACTGTAAATGTTGTTTCAGAGATTACCGGTTCAGCGGCAGATGGCTATGCAGTGGTAAGAAGAGTGCTTAATCCAACATCTGTTAAGGTTACAGGACCTTCGTCTGTTATCGATAATATAGACCATGCAGGGATATCTTTTGATGTGACAGGAGCGACTGCAGATGTGACGGGAACAGCAGATATTCATTTGTATGATTCTGATAATAATGAAATTAATGATTCTTCTGTTGAACTTACACAGACAAGTGTGGGCTATACTGCACAGGTTGTAAGGACTAAGACTGTAAGTATAGAAGTTAAGACGTCAGGAAAACCGGCAGACGGATACAGAGTTTCAGGAGTGACGCTTAATCGTGATAGTGTTGTTGTATATGGTGATACCAATATGCTTAACAGTCTTGATAAGATTGTTATTCCGGCAAGTAATATTAATGTAGATGGTTTGACTGAAAATAAAGTGTATAAGTTTGGTCTTTCGGATTACATAGATAAATCGCTTACAATTCTTGATAATGCAAGGATTGAGGTTACAGTAAGAATCGAGAGTACAGGTAATAAGACAATAACACTTAATACATCAGATATTAAGGTTAGTGGACTTGAAACCGGAATGAGCTACAGCTTTGAGGATAGAACATTTTCAATAGATGTCGAGGGTTCAGAGACTGCAATTGCTGCATTAGACGCATCTGCCATAACGATGACTGCAGATTTGTCTACATATACTACGTCAGGAATACAAAGCATTACATTGTCGGTTAAACTTCCGGATGGAGTTACATTAAAGAGAGCAGCATCCGTTAATGTGTTGTTTAAGGATAATACCCAGGAAACAGAAACTACTCAGTCGACTCAGGAAACAACATCAGTGACGACTAGAAATTGAGAGGTGATTCATATGGTAAGTGAGAAGATACTAGTTGGGAGTGCATTAGGAATACATCTTCGTCCTGCAGGAGCAATGTGTGATACAGCTGTTAAATTTGATTCACACATTACATTCACATTTAAGAATAAGGTTGTTAATGCAAAGAGTGTTATATCTATTCTTGCATCAGGCGTTGGTTGTGGAGATGAGATAACTCTCATAGCAGAAGGTCCGGACGAAGAAGAAGCATTGAAAGCAGTTTCTGAGAGCTTTAGAAAAGCTTTACAGGACTAATATAAATCAAGAAAAGAGGTAAAGGGTATGGGTTATATGGAAACTTACAAAGCATGGTGTGAGAATGAATATTTTGATGAAGACACACGTGCAGAACTCAAATCAATTGCAGGAGATGAGAAAGAGATTGAGGACAGATTCTATAAGGATCTTGAGTTTGGAACAGGCGGACTTAGAGGTGTCATAGGCAATGGTACTAACAGAATGAATGTATACATTGTAAGAAAGGCAACACAAGGGTTAGCTAATTTTATTATCAAGGAAGGAACACAGGATAAGGGTGTTGCTATTTCTCATGATAATAGAAGAATGTCAAGAGAATTTGCGCAGGAAGCAGCTCTTTGTCTTGCGGCTAATGGCATTAAGGTATACATATTCCCTTCATTAAGACCAACACCAGAACTTTCATTTGCAGTAAGAGAACTTCACTGTACAGCAGGTATTATGGTTACGGCAAGCCACAATCCTCCAGAATACAATGGATATAAGGTATACTGGGATGACGGATGCCAGATAACAGCACCTAAGGATACACAGATTATCAATGAAGTTAAGGCTGTTACTGATTTTAATGATGTTAAGACTATTGATGAAGAAGAGGCTAGAGTAAGAGGCCTGTATAACATTATTGGATATGATATGGATGATGCATTTATTGCAGCATTAAAGAAGCAGAGCCTTAACGGAGATATCATTAAGCAGGTTGCTGATGATATTAAGATTGTATACTCTCCATTCAATGGTACAGGTAATGTTCCTGTAAGAAGAATTTTAAGAGAGTTAGGTTTCAAGAATGTATATGTTGTTCCAGAACAGGAAAAACCAGATCCTAACTTTACAACACTCGAGTACCCTAATCCTGAAGACCCTAAGGCATTCACATATGCATTAAGACTTGCTAAGGAAGTTGATGCAGATATTATTCTTGCAACTGACCCTGATGCGGACAGACTTGGCGTATATTCTAAGGACACTAAATCAGGTGAGTACAAGTCATTCACAGGTAATATGTCTGGTATGCTTATTGCAGAATACCTTCTTTCACAGAGAAAGGAGAAGGGACTTCTTCATGAGAATGGTGCATTTGTAAAGACTATCGTATCTACTAACTTAGCTGATCTTATCGCTAAGGAATATAACTTAAAGCTTATTGAAGTTCTTACAGGATTTAAGTATATTGGTGAGCAGATTAAGTTCTTTGAGCAGAATAATACATACGAATATGAATTCGGTTTTGAAGAGAGTTACGGCTGCTTGGTTGGAACTCATGCAAGAGACAAGGATGCCATCGTAGCTGTTATGGCATTATGTGAAGCAGCAGCTTACTATAAGTCTAAAGGCATTACTTTATGGGATCAGATGATTAATATCTTTGATAAGTACGGCTACTTCAAGGAAGGACAGAAGGCTGTAACTATGAAGGGTGCAGAAGGTGCTGTCCAAATTGCTAAGATGATGGATGATTTAAGAAATAATCCACCTAAGAAGTTCGGAGCATGGAATGTTGTTGAGTTCAGAGATTATAAGAAGGATGAGTGTACAGTTATTGCTACAGGCGAGAAGAAGCCTACAGGACTTCCTGAATCTAACGTACTTTATTTTGAACTTAATGACCATGCATGGTGCTGTGCAAGACCTTCAGGAACAGAGCCTAAGATTAAGTTCTATATGGGTGTTAAGGGAACAGGTCTTGAGGATGCTGATAAGAAGTTAGAAGAACTTACTGATGCAGTTTCTGAAATTGTTGGTTTATAATCAGTTCAAATTTAATTAACAACTAAAACACAATATGAACACATTTCGTTGTTATATTACATGTATTGACAGTGAGATGTGTTCATTTGTTATGTATGGAATCTTCATTGTCATAATACAATGTTAAAAGGAGAGAATGATTATGTATAACGACAATAATGAGAATGATTCACAGTACCGTTACAGTGGCAGTGATATACCATATAACAATACTAATAATAGCAGTACAGCCAATAATAACACAGCATTTTCAAGTGCACCTTATGAAGCTAAGAAGCACAAGAAACACAAAGGCGGATTTGCAAAGAAAGCAGCATGCTTTGTTCTTTCAGCAGTACTTTTTGGCGCAATAGCCGGTTCGGTTATGTTTGGTGTTAATTATGCAGGCGGAAAGATTGCTGGCAGTAATAAGTCTGATGCTACAGGTGTTAATATACCAACAGTAAGTAATAATATTTCTAATGTTGCTAAGACAGATTCTTCGCTTACAGAAGATACTAATCTTTCAGCATTAGGTAAGATGGATGTAGAGGCGGTTGCTACAGCAGCCCTTCCTGCAATGGTTCAGCTCAATGGTACAACAACAGTTAAAAGTTCAAGTTATTTTGGATATGGACAGAGCTATGAAGCAACATCAAGTGGTACGGGTATTATTGTAGGCAAGAGTGATACTGAATTACTTATTGTAACTAATGCACATGTTGTTGATAATATTGATAATCTTAAATGTGTATTCTCTGATGGCACAAGTGCAAGCTGTTCTGTTAAGGGTTCTAAGTCAGATCAGGATATTGCGGTAGCCGCAGTATCATTAAGTGATATTTCATCTGATACAGCGTCTAATATTGCAATTGCAGAACTTGAAGATTCATCAGATATTAAAGTTGGACAGCAGGTTGTTGCCATTGGTAATGCATTAGGTGAAGGCCAGTCAGTTACAACTGGTATAATTAGTGCAAAGGACCGTTCAATTACAGTCAACAATGTAACATTTACAGGACTTCTTATGACAGATGCAGCGATTAACTCTGGTAACAGTGGTGGAGCTCTTCTTAATTCAGAAGGAAAGGTTATCGCTATTAACTTTGCAAAAACAAGCAGTGATGGTGTAGAAGGTATGGCTTATTCAATTCCTGTCTCTAATGTTAAGGATATTATCGATTCATTAATGACTAAGCAGACAAGAAACAAGGTTTCATCAGATAAGGCAGCATACCTTGAAATTGCAGCAGTAGATATTACAAGTAATTATGCATCATATTATGGATATCCTGTAGGTATTCTTATAAGAACTGTAGCTGATGATTCAGCAGCAGACAAGGCAGGATTAGAGACATATGACATAATTGTCGGATTTGATGACCAGACAGTTACTACTATGTCAGGACTTACTAACATGCTTCAGTATTATGAGGCAGGTGAAAAAGTAACTATAGATTATTATCATATGGAAGGAAGCGAGTATGTTCTTAAGAGCACGGAGGTAACGCTTGGTTCTAAGAAGGCATCTTAAGGATATATTCCAAGTATATATTTATGGATAATACCAATGAGAATATGACAGAAGATAAGGATATTAATAAGAATAACAATGGGAATTCCGATGATTATGAGAAGATATGTTTTGTGTGCAGAAGACCAGAATCAAGAGCTGGTAAGATGATTGTTATGCCTAACAATATATACATCTGTCAGGATTGTATGCAAAGAACATTCGATTCAATTAACAGCAGCGGAATTAATTATGAAGATATGATGAAGATGTCAAACATGCCTGGAATGGGCATGTTTGGCAATTTTGGCGCTATGGATTCAGACCCGGTTCCAGAAAAGCAGAAGCTTAAGAAAAAGAAAGAGAATAAGAAGGAGTTACCAGCGCTTGACGTTTCTAAGCTGCCTGCACCACATGAGATTAAGAGAAAGTTAGATGAGTATGTTATAGGTCAGGACTATGCTAAGAAGGTAATGTCGGTGGCTGTATATAATCATTATAAAAGAGTTTCAGCAGATGCTAAGATTCTGGGTGACGTTGAGATTGAGAAGTCTAATATGCTTATGATTGGACCTACAGGAAGCGGTAAGACATATCTTGTTAAGACACTTGCAAGAATATTACAGGTGCCACTTGCTATTACAGATGCAACAACACTTACAGAGGCAGGATATATCGGAGATGATATAGAGTCAGTTGTTTCTAAGCTTTTACTGGCAGCAGACAATGATGTAGAGAAAGCTGAACATGGAATTATATTTATTGATGAGATAGACAAGATTGCCAAGAAGAAAGAGACCAGAAGCAGAGATGTAAGTGGTGAGTCTGTACAGCAGGGAATGTTAAAGCTGTTAGAAGGCAGTGAGATTGAAGTTCCTGTTGGTGCGACAAGTAAGAATGCAATGGTTCCACAGGTAACTGTTAACACGAAGGATATTCTGTTTATATGTGGTGGTGCATTTCCGGATCTTGAGGATATTATCAAGACAAGGCTTAATAAGTCATCCTCAATGGGATTTAATGCTGACCTTAAAGATAAATATGATGATGAGAATAACATCATGTCTTATGTGACGGTTGATGATCTTAGAGAATACGGAATGATTCCAGAATTTTTAGGAAGACTGCCTATCATATATTCACTTGACAGACTGGATGAGGATATGCTTGTCAATATTCTGAAAGAGCCTAAGAATGCAATTCTTAAGCAGTATCAGAAGCTGTTAGAGCTTGATGAGGTGAAGCTTGAGTTTACAGATGATGCATTAAGAAGCATAGCAAGAAAGGCAATGGAAAAAGATACAGGTGCAAGAGCACTCCGTTCTATTATTGAGGATTTTATGCTTGATATAATGTATGAGATACCGAAAGACAGCAATATAGGTTCAGTTACAATTACAGAAGATGTTGTTGAAAAGAAAGGTGCTCCGGTAATAACTATGAGAGCATAATAGTTATAGCAGAATAATACAATACATTTCTGAATACATATAGCATGTACAGTTATTGTTTTATGTTAAGGAGATGTTATGGCGTGTGATTTTGATATAACCAAAGAGAATATATATGATTACATAATAGAAGATACCCCAGGGGCTGATGAAGCTATTAAGGCATTATCAGGGATATGTTCACAGAGAGCTGATTCGCAATGGATTATAGCTCATGGAGAACTGCCTGATAACCGCCAGCTTAATATAAGCTCGCTGGGGTATTTTACTATTCCAAAGTTATATGGACTCATGGAAGGTGATGCGGATATAAGTGCACTTGATGAAATAGGTGCTTTACGGGTACTTGGACAGGATAATCTGCAGGCAGACGGGAGTAATGTTCTCATAGGGTATGTGGATACTGGAATAGATTATCTTAATGATGTTTTCAAGGACAGACTTGGAAATACAAGGATTCAGGCTATATGGGATCAGACAGATAGAACAGAGACTGATGCTGCAAATACATATGCACATTTTGGCAGAGTATATGAAAAGGATGAAATAGACCGGGCAATAGAGGCTGACAATAACGGAGAAAATCCATATTCTTATGTTGCACAAAGAGACACGTCAGGACATGGAACGCTGCTGGCTTCAATATCAGCAGGTTCATATACAGACGGATATGTTGGCGTTGCACCAGGAGCAGAACTTTTAGTGGTTAAATTAAAACAAAGTAAACAGTATCTGAGAGATTTTTTTCTGATAAAGGATGATGTTCCAGCTTTTGAGGAAAGTGATATTATGCTGGCTTTAAGATTTCTTGAAGATTACGCTATACGACTTGGAAAACCATTGATAATAATATTTGGTCTGGGAAGTGCTAATGGTTCAAGAACAGGCGCATCTCCTCTGGCAGAAATGATGGAGAATCTTACTAAAAAACCCAATATATCAGTTATAACATGTATGGGCAATGAAGCTAATAATAAATGTCATTATAAAGGGACAGTAATGTCAGCCCTGGTACCTGATGTTATGGAAATTAATGTTGATGGAACAGGAAAGGGTTTTACGATGGAAATATGGGCGGATAGTCTTGATATATTATCCGTGTCGATTGAATCACCGTCAGGGGAATATGTTCCAAGAATACCTGCAAGAATGGGTGCAAGTATGGAGTATACATTTCTTTATGAGGGAAGTACGGTTACGGTAGATTATCAGATAACTGAAAATGTTGCTGGAATGGAGGTTATATTCGTAAGACTTAAGACACCAGTTGAGGGTACATGGAAATTCTATATATATAGTCTCACTAATATAAAAGGAAGTTATAATGCATGGCTTCCATTAAAGCAGTTTTCCGGACAGGATATATATTTTTTAAAATCCGACCCTGATACAACACTTACGGTTCCAGCGGCAGCTGATGGTGTTATAAGTGTAGGAGCATATAATCATTATACAGGGGCTGCTTATTATGAAAGTGGGCGTGGATATAGCGCTGACGGAAGGATTAAACCTGATTTTGTTGCACCGGGCGCGGGGGTATATGGAATTGCTCCATCTGGAGGCGTTAAGGTTACTGGAACAAGCTATGCAGCGGCTTATGCCGGTGGCTGTGTTGCACTTTTATATTCATATCAGGTAAATGTAAAAAAAACTCAGATGATTAATCATAACGATATTAAAGCACAGCTTATAAGAGGTGCAGTACGCTCAGAATATATGGTATATCCTAACCCTGTAGCTGGTTATGGAAAACTGAATATATATACAACATTTAACATGATGAGAATATCTTAGGTTGAAATCACTGGTGTTATATGCTAAATTGTTCATACATGACGAAAAGAGGAGATAGAGAAGTATGAAATATAAGGCATTGGCACTGGATTTGGACGGAACATTAACTAATAGAGAGAAGAAAGTGCCAGTAGGTAATAAAGAAGCGATTGAGAAAGCGATAGATGCAGGTGTTAAGGTTATTCTTGCATCAGGAAGACCGCTTTTTGGAATAACACCAATAGCCAGAGAGCTTGAGCTTGACAAGAAAGGCGGTTATATACTGGCATATAATGGCGGCTATATAGTTGACTGCAAGACGGGAAAGCAGATGTCTGCGACAATAATGCCACAGGACTGTATAGCAGATATATGCAGTCTTGCAAGAGCCAACGGTGTGTATGCTCTGACATATGCTGATACGCAGATAGCTGCTGAGAGTGATTCTGATGAATATGTAAAGAAAGAAGCAATATGCAACAGTACTACAATCAAGAAAGTAGATGATTTGCGCAAATTTGTGGATTATCCTGTAGAGAAATTTCTGGTTGTAGGAGAGCATGAAAAGCTTCTTCCTGTGCAGAAAGCCTTGTTAGATAAGCATGAGGGAGTAATCAATGCATTTTTTTCAGAGAGCTATTTCTTAGAGGTAGTACCTGCAGGAGTTGCAAAGGATGCATCTTTGGATAAGCTGCTCACAATGCTTGATATAACAAGTGAAGAACTCGTTGCATGCGGCGATGGAATGAATGATATTCCAATGTTAAAGTATGCAGGTCTTGCAGCGGTTATGGAGAATGCATATCCTGAAGTTAAGAAATATGCAGATGTCAATGCACCATCTAACGATGACTGTGGTGTGGCATATGTTATAGATAATTATATATTATAATAATGGATTATAAAAAATATACCCCCGGCGGTTTTATTGGCTGCCGGGGGTATGTTTTATTGATTAATTAGAATTGTTATTGAGACTGTCAACATATTCATCTACATCGAATACATCACCATTCTGAATCTTACTCATAAGCTGGATAGCTGTATTAATACTGTCTGCGTAAGGATATACAACAGAAGCACCTCTAAGGCCGGTTATCTCAAGATAAGCAGGACCCTGTCCAGCAGGTGGCTGAGTTGATCCTTCAATACTGTATGTCTGTATGTTCCATGCTGTACTGTCGCTTAACTGAAGCTTAACAAGATCAGATATTGTGCTTGTTGGAATATTAGTAAGGAACATATCACTAACAGCATCAAGTACGGCTGAATACTTGGTAAGTATTGCAGGTGAAGTAGCTTTCTGTAAGATACCCTTGATGGCGGCTGTCTGGTTACGTCCACGCTGGAAGTCTCCGGCAGCAAATGCATGTCTTTCTCTTGAGAATGCAACTGCCATCTCACCATCACATTCATTAGGTCCCTTGACGAAATGATATGGAATAGGAGAAGCATCTTCGCCACAAGTAAATTCTACTTCTGAGTCAATTGTGATTCCACCAAGTGCATCTACAACAGAGACGCAGCCTGTGAAATTAATCTTTACATAATAATCAATGTCAATGCCATACAGATTCTGGAGAGTGTCAATAGAAGCTTCTACACCGTAGTTTCCAGCATGTGTAAGTTTATCATAACCTTTTCTTCCATCAGGTCCGGTAATCTTAATGTAAGAATCTCTTGGTGTTGTAACTAGGAGAATCTGCTTTGTTTCAGGATTAATAACGGCAACTATATTAACATCACTAAGTGCATTATTAGAGAGTGCTGAATCGGCACCATCTTCACTTGAGATACCGGAAACATATATTATAAATGGTTCTTTCTTTACGTTAACGTTGGATTTCTGGACAGTAACAAGCTTCTTATATTCGTATTGCTTAATAATCTTAACCTTGGTATCAAAGTCTTCATACTGTGAGGCAACAACCTTAAGCATGGAATCATTCATAACAATTGCCTGAACCTCTGTATTATCATAAAAGGCAGTTACAAGGTCATCCCATGATTTGTATTCTGCAAGTTCCAGGCTGCTCTTGTTAAGCTCTGATTTAACAGAATCAAATGCTGTCTTGACATTAGCGTTGCTTGCAGTTGAATTATAAGCAAACTTGTAATTGGCAAGATCATTTAAAGAGGAAGCCTTGTCATCTGCCAGTACAACTACATCAACGATGTCAGTGTTAATCTCAGGAAGATTAAGTTTATTAAGGACAGAATCAAGCTTAGATGATACAAGGTATATGAAAACAATCACTCCTGACATAAGTACTGCAAGAATCTTACCTATAATATGAGCCTTCGTAAACTGCGATGTGAAATCGTACAGGAATATCAGCAGTAAAAATGCGTTGACCGCAATTAAATACTTCAATGGAAGAATATCTAACTTAAATATATTAAATAAAAGTAATCCCGATACAATAAGCTGTATCAGAACTAATATAAGACCAATAAGTGTACCCCAGCCACGCCTTTTTCTTTTTCGTTCTTTCTTAGAAAGCTCTTCTTTATTCTTAAATAAATATTTCATATCGTCTTTACTTCTTGTAAAAAAATTAGACATAATTCACTCCTTAATTACAATAGGATAATAAAAAAATAACGAATACATTCTACCATGATTTTATCAAAAAGTAAAACTTAATTATCTTAAGCAAGAAAAACAACATACCTTAGATATAGGCTTATTTTAATTAATATTATTACAAATAACTTAAAGTTAATAGGCAAACGCTATAAAAAACTTGCGGAAATTAACCAGAACAGATATAATAACGCTAGAATTGATGTGCAGTAATGTACAATCTTAAATAATAATTTAAAGGAGTGTTTTAAGGTTATGGGGTATGTTGATGAAGTATTAGACATCGTGTCTAAGAAGAATGCAGATCAGCCTGAATTTTTACAGGCAGTAACAGAGGTTCTTGAGTCTTTAAGACCAGTTGTTGAGGCTAACGAGGAAGTTTACAGAAAGAACGCTATTCTTGAAAGAATTACAGAGCCAGATCGTCAGATCATGTTCAGAGTTCCTTGGGTAGATGACAAGGGACAGGTACAGGTAAACAGAGGTTTCCGTGTACAGTTCAATAACGCTATTGGACCATACAAGGGTGGTTTAAGATTACATCCTTCAGTAAACTTAGGCATCATCAAGTTCTTAGGTTTCGAACAGGTATTCAAGAACTCACTTACAACTCTTCCAATCGGTGGTGGTAAGGGTGGTTCTGATTTTGATCCTAAGGGCAAGTCAGACAGAGAAATCATGGCATTCTGCCAGAGCTTTATGACAGAACTTTGCAAATATATCGGTGCTGATGTCGATGTTCCAGCTGGTGATATCGGAACAGGCGCAAGAGAAATCGGATTCATGTTCGGTCAGTATAAGAGAATCCGTGGAATGTTCGAAGGTGTACTTACAGGTAAGGGACTTACATACGGTGGATCACTTGCAAGAACAGAAGCTACAGGTTATGGTTTATTATATCTTACTAATGCTTTATGGAAAGATAATGGAATGTCACTTGAGGGCAAGACAGCAGCTGTATCTGGTTCAGGTAATGTTGCTATCTACGCTATCCAGAAGGCACAGCAGTTAGGTGTTAAGGTTGTTACATGCTCAGACTCAACAGGCTGGATTTATGATCCAGAAGGAATTGATGTTGCACTTCTTAAGGAAGTTAAGGAAGTTAAGAGAGCACGTCTTACAGAATACGCTGCTGCTAAGCCATCAGCTCAGTATTTTGCTAAGCAGAATGGTGAACACGGAGTATGGCAGTACAAGGTAGATCTTGCTCTTCCATGTGCTACACAGAATGAGTTAGACATCGAGGATGCTAAGATGCTTGTTGCTAACAGTGTTGTATCTGTAACAGAGGGTGCTAACATGCCTACAACATTAGAAGCTACAAAGTATCTCCAGGAGAATGGTGTTCTCTTCGTAGGTGGTAAGGCTGCTAACGCTGGTGGTGTTGCTACATCTGCTCTTGAGATGAGCCAGAACTCAGAGAGACTTTCATGGACATTCGAAGAAGTTGATGGAAAGCTTAAGGGAATCATGGAAACAATCTACGCTAACATTTCAGATGCTGCTAAGAGATATGATATGACAGTTGGTGGAAAGACAGACTATGTTGCTGGTGCTAATATCGCTGGTTTCGAGAAGGTTGTTGACGCTATGCTTGCTCAGGGAGTTTGCTAATTACAGGCTTTAATGTAATAATTGTCTTATAATATGATTTAATTGTAAGGTTCTGCAGACAATATGTCTGTAGAACCTTTTTTTACTTGGCAGATTGCGAAAAATGATTTATATTATATGATTGTAGAAGTATAAAAATGGAGGTCTGTATGAGAAAGAATATAGCAAGAGTATTGCTGTACGCAGCATGTGCGGTACTTGTTGTTTTTTACATATTAGTATTATGGTGGGGAAAGAATCCTAAGGTTGGAACAGAATACCGAATGTACTATCTGACACATGAGCTTACAGACTGGCCGGGTTATGGTAATCTGAAATATACATTTGGAACGAAAGAGATATGTACAGAACATAAAGACCGTAATGGTAAAGAACAAAGCAATGTCTGCAGTCGTAAAGGTCAGGGCTGGCAGAAAACAAAGAGATATGAAGGAACGAAGAATACAGACAAAGATTCATATATATACTATATTCCGGAGGAATCATCTGATAATATATATCTTGTATGTGATATTACGGAATATGATACAACAGCCTTTGGTGATAAAGGAATTGAAGTATATGTGAATGATAAACTGATTGGAAATATAGACAGCAAGGGAACAACGAAGCTAAAGGTAGGATATGTCAGCGGTGATGAGCTTCTTACAGTGAAGTTTCATGCTGACAATGCAGAATATACTCTTTACAGTATAAGCCTTGATAAAGGTCAGGCTGAAACTTAAATCCAAAGATGACAGAATATGTGTAAATGTATAGAAAGGTAGAATTATATGAAGAAATCGGGATTTAAATCATTATTAAAAAAGATCAGGCCATACGCAGTACCTGGTATAATAACAGGTCTGGTTATGATTGTAATACTTATACTTAAAGGTATATGGCCTTTTGGAAGCAGCAGAATAGATTATTTTGACAATATGCAGCAGGTAGCACCGCTTTATGCACATCTGTGGGATTTCATGCATGGTAAGGCATCAATATGGTTTGACTGGTATACAGGTCTTGGAACAAATGTGTCAATGAGTATATCAGCATTTTCAATGATTACACCGTTTAATCTTTTATTATATTTTGTTCCAAGAAGTTACATATTAGAGAGCATATCAATAATTACACTTGTTAAGATGATATTCATGTCAGTTGCAATGTATGCGCTTATTAATAAGAAATACAATAATCTTGTGTATGGATTAAAGGTTATGTTTTCATGCATGTATGCCTTTTGTGGTTATGTAATTCTCTATGGTTCATGCTTTACACCATGGATGGATATAGTTGCATTTTTCCCTATTCTTATAATGGCATACGACAGAATGCTTGAGACAGGAAAGAAAATGTTCTATATATGCATGATTGCGTTGTGCTTCATAATTAATTATTACTTAAGTGCAATGTCACTTATATACATATTCCTTATCTGTGGAATAAGAATGGTAGTTATGCAGGAGAGAAAGCAGTGGAGGGAAACTGCATGGAATGTCGGTATAGGCACAATTGCAGGTATCGGACTTTCAGCATTCGTGCTTGTTCCTGTATTTGCACAGCTTTCTTCATCACAGAGAGGTGGTGCGTCTAAGGGGCTTTTATCACAGTATGCAGGCTGGATAACAAGTTCAATCGTTACAGATGGTGCAATGGCAGCACTGCAGCGCTGGATGATGCTTTATGGACTTGCATTCGTTATAGCAGTTATTATCATGGGAATGAAAATATATAAGTCAGACAGAAGACAGCTTATATATACTATAGCCATGCTTGTTGTTGCATTAGGTCCGGTGCTTATGGAGGCTACTAACCTTATGTGGCATTTTGGTTCATATAACGGATATACATTAAGAAACGGATATCTGATATCGTTCACGCTTATCTGTGTTGCTGCAGGAATGGCTGAGAAGATGTTTGCAGATATACCATTAAAGAGTGCGTTTTATCGCAGGCAGGCAGCGGTAGTAGCGGTAATTGGTGCAGTATATGTTATGATTTATAACATATTACCAATAAACAATGAAATGCTTGCAATGGCATTTTTTATAATGATATTTGCAGTAATGTTTGCAGTGTATATGTTTATGCTCATAAGAAAGAAAGAATTTAACTGCAAATCAGTTATTCTTGTTATTGCACTTGAATTGTTTATCGGTGCATATGCTCTTATAGGACCTCCTAAGTTTTATACATATGAAGATTATCAGATTGGTGATTATGTGCAGTATGCCAATGATGCGGCAGACAGCCTTGATATAGAAGAGTCTGCTACAGACAGAATAGTAAATCCTGATATCAGTCTTAATGCCAATTATCCTCTTATATTGAGAAGAGGAGCATTATCAAGCTTTACAGCAGCCTTAGAGGACGATACACAAAGTTATGCCAAGAGATGGGGATATTCTAAGTATTTCCTGTGGCTGTTAGATTCAGGTGGAACAGTATTCAGTAATGCAGTGCTGCATGTTACACAGGCAGTTAATATCAATGAACTTGACAGTGCTTTATATACATTAGAGAAGAAGGAAGGCGATTACAGCCTTTACAACACTAATTATAACCTGCCATTTGGATTCTGTGTTGACAGCAGCTTCAGCAAGCTTGACATGACTAATGTTGACTGGATTACATACCATAACAGAATGTATAAAGCAATGACTGGAGATAAAGAAACATTTGTAACAAGAATATATCCACAGGCAGAGACTGCTGGCAATGTTAAGTCCATGACTATTAATGTCGGAAGCAGAAGTGCTATATATATGAATATTGCAGATGTGAAGAAGCCTAATGCGGATGCTAATGCATCTAAGCTTGAGAGCAGCATACATGTATATGTGAATGGTGAGGCAGTTGTTGTACCTACACTTGGAGATGTTAATAATACAGCATATTTTACGGATTATAATAATAATCTTCTTTATCTTGGCATATTTGAAGATGAAGATGTTCAGATTAAGATTGAATATGATAAGCCTAAATATATGAACCAGAGTAAGATGACTATCGGACTTCTTAATATGGAGAAGATGGATAAGCTCTGTGAGGATTTCGCAGATAAGCAGACAGATGTTTCATATACTAATAATACGCTTACAGTTAAGATAAACAGTGATGGAACTAAGGATTATGCCCTGATACCGGTTATTAAGAGTGCTAACTGGACCGTGACACTTGATGGAAAGACAGTTAAGACTAAAGAGATAGCAGGGCTGTTTACAGGTGTACAGGTTCACGAAGGCGAGAATACATTAGTGTTTACATTTGTGCCAAAGGGCAGAAATGCAGGACTGCTTATTACACTTGTGACATTGTTAATAACTGTGTTATGCCTTGTGATTAATTATAAGAGAACTATAAATGTTCCTGTATGGGCTAAGTACTGTGCACAGTATATATATATTGGATTGTTTGCAATAGTTGTGGCTGCAATGTTTGTAGTACCTGTAATAAGTACAATCCCGGCAGCTATATATCATATAATCCGTATATTATTGAAATGAGGCATTAGATGAACAGACTAAAAAATAATGAGAATTGCAGGCTTCTGTTAAAGATATTGATTATATTTGCCATATCAAGACTGATTATGCTTATCATGGTTCCTGTGTATAATGGAATTATGGGGACACACAGATCATTTCTGTTTCTTATGAACGAGTGGGATGCAAAGAAATATGCCTATATAATCAATCATGGCTATACACACCCTACGGATATTGATCCTCAGGCTAACTGGGCGTTCTTCCCATTATATGTTATCATGTGTGCAGCATTAAAGGCAGTTACAGGCGGGCTTATTAACACTTATGTTATTGGAATGATAGTATCTAATATATGCATAATTATTGCAGCATTCTTTGCTGTTAAAGGTCTTAAGAAGCAGACTTCTATTAAAGAAGAATATACTATGATTATGCCAGTGCTTTTATTTATGGCACCTTACACCTTCTATTGCAGTTCTGTATATACGGAAGCGATGTTTATAATGTTCATTGTACTTTTTTTCTATTTCCTTTTTGAGAAGAAATACATGGCAGCAGGAATTATGGCAGCATGCTCAAGTGGAACAAGAATTGTAGGCTGTATACTTGTATTTGCACTGGTTGTACAGCTATATATTGACATGGAAGGAACTAAGATAAGCTTTGGCAAGGTTAAGACATTTGTAATGGATATGCTTAAAGCACCTAAGAAGATACTGTCAGTGCTTGTATGCCCGCTCGGTGCATTTGCATATATGGCATTTCTTAATTTCTTCTGTGGTGATGCATGGGCATATAAGAATGTCCAGATTGCATGGAGAGAGGATGAGTATTTCCCGATTATAGGCGTGTTGTGGAAGGCATGTACAGGACAGATTGAGCCAAGATATACATATATGGGGTGGTTCTGTATTGCAATACTGATACTTTATGGATATATGTTTTACAGAAAATATTACTCAATGGCAGTGTTCGGAATTATATCACTTCTTGTGCCATTGACATCACATGTTATGAGTACATGCAGATTTACGGCAGGAACATATGTTGCATTTGTGGGAGTGTATGACATACTTACAAGATGTAATAAGGCTGTAAGATACATTATTATGGTGGTTCTTATTGCAATCGAAATATATCTTTTGTTCTTATGGTACAATTCAGACTGCTGGCTTATGTAGCAGTCAGAAGAGGAGGCAGATATGTCAGATATAATATCAGAGATAAGCAGAATCAGTGAAGATGAGCTGCGAATGCAGATAGCGCTTATTGACAATGTTAATATATCTAATGCGGTTAAAGAGACCGGATACAGGCTGGTTAATGTGCTTGCAGATGTTGCCAATTCATTTACACAGAGTATAGGAATAAAGAATTCGATTGATTATGAGGTAAAAAAAGTATCAGACCTTGTGCGGGAAGACTGTCTTCGCTATAAGGCGTTAGACAGGGAAAGACTTGAGAAAATGTTATATGAGCGGCTTGAAGTGATGTGTCCTGAAATTGAAGGAGACATGAAGGATAAGGAAGTAAAAGAGCAGATGTCCAGATACATTATTGATGAGGCGGCATCTGCATACGGAATTAATAAATATATGTCACCCGCTCATAAAATAGAAGAAATAAGCATAAGATATAACAATGCATTTTTAAATAATATTATGAACCAGATACGTAATCTTACAGCTGTCCAGAAAAAGTCATATGCTGAACAGGTTGGAAGAAAATTAGGGGTTGCTTCAATGGAGACTAAACGTGAGGTTCAAAAAAGTCTTATGCCAGAGAAATTCAATGGCGAGGGAATTATAGATGTACTCGGCAGACAGAGAAGTACGACAAAGCTTGAAGCTGCAATAAGACTTCTTGGGGAAGATGCATTCTGGTCGACAGAGGCGCAGGTAAAGACAATGTATCAGGCAGTCAGAAATATGACAAGAATATCAAAACTTCAGGCGGCGGGATACATATGGAAGGTAAGCCATGCAAATGATATCAAGTTTTATGCACCATCAGACCTTATGCCGTCTTATATTGCTGCGGACAAAAAGAAAGCCGCTGATGATAAGGACAGAGAATACCGTGTTATGTGTACCCAGGTTGAAAAGGCACGCAAGGAATTAGAAAAATGTGAAAAGGATGTTTCTGTAAAGACAGACAGGATGACTGAAGCACAGAAGAAATATGATGCTGCCGTGGACAGGCTTAATATTGCACAAAATGAATTTGCAAAACTTGAAGATGTCAAAGATGATTACATTAATAACAGAAAGACAGAAGATGAATCAAAACGATATTATGCACAGGTTAATGATACAAAGAGGGAAATGGACAGAAGTCTTGATGATAGTGACAGGAAGAAAAAGAGACTTCAGGAGACAGAGAAAGAATTAAAACTTGCATGTGAGAAGGCAGAGGAGAGAAAGATATATCTTGAATCTGTACAGAAAACGGCAGATGAAGAGACCAAAAAAAGAGCAAAGGAACTTAAGATAAAATGGACAGCCTTTTTCTTTAAATATTCATTTGATGATGAAGTATTTGAGTCTGCTGTGAGTATATTTAGCAGGGAAGAATTACGATATATTGAAGAAACTTTAAAAGAGGCACATGATTCAGCTTCTATGCTGGCAGTAGGGGATAATAATGTGATAAGGGCATATACTGGTGGAAAATACACAGCTGTTATTACATATGAGGACAGACATATTATTTCTATACAAAGTATGTGACATCCGGAAAGGAAAAGATGAGACATGTATAATGAGATTGTGAATAGTCTTGACAGTATAAGTCAGTTTGCATCATCTACAGGATTAGAAAGAGGCAGACAGTTATTACATGATATGAATAATCCAGAGAAGTCATTAAAAATAATACATGTTGCCGGTACTAATGGAAAAGGATCGGTGTGTGCTTATATTGCAGGAATTTTACAGCATAATGGTTATAAGACAGGACTTTTTACATCTCCTCATCTTGATGATATAACAGAACGTATAAGAATCAATGGAATAATGATTTCACAAGAGGATTTTGAAGAAGCATACTGGTATGTGGAAGAACACAGGACACAGGAGCTTGCGTATTTTGATTATCTTTTTGGCATGGCAATGTATTATTACAGTAAGCATGATGTGGATTATGTTGTTATGGAAACGGGTCTTGGCGGAAAGCTGGATGCAACTAATGCAGTTGATAATCCGGTTGTCTCAGTAATAACAACAATATCGCTTGAGCATACTGCAATTCTTGGTGATACAATAGAAAAGATTGCAGCTGAAAAAGCGGGGATAATTAAACCGGGAATACCGGTTGTGTGCAGCGGTATAGTGAAAGAAGCTGCTGATGTGATAAGAAAGCGTGCAGCAGACTTTGGATGCGACTGTCATGTGGTTGACGACAATACATTTGAACTGATACAAAATACATACGGGTATATTGATTTTTTAATTCATAATGAGTATTATAAGAATGATTGCTTCCGGTTAAGTACAAATGCGTTGTATCAGATGGAAAATGCAAGCATTGCACTTACGGTATGTGCTAATCTGTGTGACAGGGGGATGATTAAGCTTGACAATAAAGCAGTCAGTATGGCAATGTACGATACACACTGGGCAGGAAGAATGGAACTGTTAAGAGATAATCTGTATGTTGACGGAGCGCATAATCCACAAGGGATTCAAAGCTTTGTAGATTCAGTAAACAGTCTTTATGAAAACAGTCGGCTTGATAAGGCAACATTACTTTTTTCAGTAGTAAGTGACAAGAATTATGACAGAATGATTAAGATACTATGCAGCTGTAAGCATTTCAGACAGATATATGTTACAATAACGGGCGGTGTCAGAAAGCTTCCAGCTGATATAATAAAGGAAACATTTGAAGCACATATTAAGGATACACCGGTATATATATTTGAGAGTGTTGAAGAAGCTATGAAAAAATGGGATAACAGACTGATGTTTGCAACGGGGTCGCTTTATTTAGTTGGTGATGTGGACCGTGCATTGGAAGGAAAGGAAAATAATCATGATTAATTTTGATGAAGAGATACAGAAGTTTCAGCCAAGTCTTGAAGTAGAAGATGCTGAGGACGCAATATATAACAATGATGTACCGGATATCACAGATCTGATATCACAGATACTTAGCGGAAAGAATACAGATAAGTAGTGAGGGGTGGACATATGAGATGTTATAAATGTGGAAGCTTCCTTACAGATGGTGATACATGTCAACAATGTGGAGAGAATGTAAGAATATATAAGAAGACAGCCAGAGTATCAGATGCATATTATAATGCAGGACTATATAAAGCAAGAGTGAGAGATTTAACCGGTGCAGTTGAATCTCTTAAGATAAGCCTTATGATTAACAAGTACAATACCAATGCAAGAAATCTGTTAGGTCTTGTTTACTGTGAGATGGGGGATGTAGTTGAGGCGTTAAGCCAGTGGGTCGTAAGTAAGAATTTTACACCTGAAGGCAATATTGCAGGACACTATATTAAGAAGATACAGACTAACCAGAACAGATTTGAGATGATTACAGGTACTATCCGTAAATATAATCTTTCTTTGAAATATGCCAAGGAAGGCAATCTTGATATGGCTGTAATACAGCTCAAGAAGGTAGTTGCCAATAATCCACAGCTTATTAAGGCACATCTTCTGCTTGCACTTATATATATTAAGCAGGACGAGCTTTCAAGAGCAAAAAAGATGCTTAACGCTGTTCTTGCAATAGATAAGAATAATACACTTGCACATATTTATCAGAAAGAGATAGCAGAAAGAAATGCAGCAAAGAAAGCGGAAACATCAGGCTCTTTCCTTCCTAAGAGAAAGGAAAAGGATATTGATAAGAAACCGTTAAGCGGCAACGATGTTATTCTTCCAAGATCGTCATATAAAGAACCAAGTAATGGTGCAATAACAATAATAAATGTATTGGCAGGTGTTGTAATAGGTGCAGCATTAATATGGTTTCTTATTGTTCCGGCAAGGAATAAGGGACTTACACAGGATTATAAGAAAAGTCTTCAGGAGTATAGTGAGCAGTTATCTTCTGGTAATGTGGAACTGAATTCTATGCAGAAAGAACTTGAAGAGGTTAAGGCGCAGAAGGATGCACTTGAGCAGCAGCTTGGCGTTGTTAATGGAACAGAGGGAAGCAACAAGCTTTTGGTATCAGTAATAGAGGCAGCAAGTGATTATATTGCAAATAAGCCTGATGATGCTGCGAATAAGCTTGTTGATATAGATGTCAGTGCACTTCCAAGTGAGTCAGCAAAGACTTTATATAATACAATAGCAACGGCGACACTTCCGGCAGCAGCACAGACCTTCTATAACACAGGAATGACAGAGTATTACAAGTCCAACTATGAAGTTGCGGCAGATAATCTTGTCAAAGCATACAAATGTAATAACAGTGCAGATTCAGCTTATTATGCAGCTAAGTCATATGTAGCATTAGCAAAGACTGATGATGCAAAGAAATACTATAAGTATATTGTGGATGATTATTCGACTAGCGGATATTACAAAGAAGCCAGCGATTACGTTAATTCACATTGATGAGGTACTAAAAGATAAGCCCCCGGCAAAGATAATTCTTTGCCGGGGGCTTTGTTGCAGAATTAGTGAAGTGTAAAAGCAGAGAGGAAAGAGGAGATTATTATGTCAAAACAGGTTAATACAGCGGATGAGCAGGATGAAATCCAGCATATGGATTATATATACATGGTTAATGATGACAAGCTTATGATACGAATGAATGCAGAACTTGACCATCATCTGGCAGAAGAGATGCGTCAGGTTATAGATGATGTAATAGATAAAAGAGGAGTAACTCATATAGTATTTGATTTTACTAAAGTGGATTTCATGGACAGTGCAGGAATAGGACTTATAATGGGGCGTTACAAGAAGGTTATGGATAAAGGTGACATAACAATCGTGGGAGTCCGTGAAAGTGTTAAGAGGATACTTCTTATATCAGGACTTCATAAGATAGTTAACATATATGAACTTAAAGGACAGGAGGCATAAGTATGATAGAGAATAACAATGTTGAATTATTATTTGAAGCCAGGTCGGAAAATGAAGCATTTGCAAGGGTTGTTGCGGCAGCCTTTGTTACATATTTAGATCCAACAATCGAAGAATTGCAGGACATAAAAACAGCAGTTTCCGAGGCAGTAACTAACGCAATAGTCCATGGCTATGATAATGGTCCGGGAAAAGTAAGAATGAGATTAAAGGGCATACAGAATCAGGTAATAATAGAAGTGCACGATGACGGTCTTGGCATGGAAAATGTTGCAAAAGCAATGGAACCTCTGTATACAACCAAGCCTGAACAGGAACGTTCAGGAATGGGATTTTCGTTCATGGAGGCATTCATGGATGATTTAAGAGTTGCGTCGGCACCGGGCAAAGGAACAACAGTTCTTATGAGAAAGAAAATAGGGGAGTAATTGATAGGATGTGATGCTATGGATCAGACTAAGGATTGTACCAGGGAATTGATCGCTAAAGCACACAATAATGACAAAGAGGCCAGAGAGAAGCTGGTAACAGATAATCTTGGGCTTATATGGAACATAATTAAAAGATTTAAGGGGAGAGGAACAGAACAGGAGGATCTGTTTCAGATAGGCTGTATAGGGCTTATAAAGGCAATTGATAATTTCAATCTGGATATGGATGTTGCATTTTCAACATATGCAGTTCCTATGATAACAGGTGAGATAAGAAGATTCCTGCGGGATGACGGAATGGTAAAGGTAAGTCGTTCTATCAAAGAAAATGCAGTAAAAAGCATGAGAGCGGCGGGACAGCTCCGTGACACGTTAGGCTGTGAACCGACGGTAGAACAGATAGCAGCTGCCTGTGAGTTGTCAGTTGAAGACATAACATTGTCAATGTCTGCATCAATGGAGGTTGAATCAATATATAAGACAATCTATCAGGGGGATGGAAGTGAGGTCATGCTGATGGACAAGTTAGAAGACAAGGCAGACATTGGGGAAACTGCATCAAGTAAAGTGGCACTTGCACAGCTTATGGAAACACTTTCACAGCGTGAAAAAGAGCTTATCAGAATGCGTTATTATGATGATTACACACAGATGCAGGTTGCTAAGGAGTTCGGAATATCGCAGGTGCAGGTGTCGCGGATGGAGAAGAAGATTTTAAGTGGCATGCGCAAGCGGCTGTTTGCGTGATAGGGTTCATTCGGTATATGGCAGCCCCGCCGCTGTGTCAGTCTATGGCATATGCCCTCAGGATTTCTTCATCTAGTGGGAGTAAATGCCGCCATCTGTATAGTTTATTACGGTGCGGATAAACAAACGCGCTTCGCTTGAACGAGTTTATCCACGCCGCCCTTTTACAGACAGCGGCATTAACTCCAACACGATTCGAAATATTCGGACATATGCCATAGACGGACACAGAGGCATAGTTTTATGCTGAATGAAAACAGTGATGGGACTGTTTTGTGCCGGTATGGAGTGCGGTGGGCTAGGGCAGGCTGTTGCAGAAATAAAAGCTTCATGAATAATTCTGCGGGCATGTACAATACTAATACTAGCAACGGAGGGTTTGTTATGTCAGAGAAGATTTATTTGAAGATTGACCAGAAAAGGTATGTTAAGAAGCCTAAGGTCACTATTGGGGATGTGATGACTGTTTATTGTAGTGATAAGGATATGATTGAAAAAATCGGACATATAACGCTTGTGGAGTTTACGCTGGGCAAGTATGACAGGAAGGTGCTTGATGCACTTGATGTTGTGGGCATTATTCAGAAGGAGTATCCGGATGCAGATATTGAATGCCTTGGGGAATGTGATTTCGTTGTTGAGTACAAGAAGCCGGAGAAGGAAGGCACAGTGCATTGGATTAAGGTAGCTGTTATATGTTTTATAACAATGGTTGGAAGCGGATATGGAATTATTGCGTACAACAATGACGTAAGTACGACGGATATATTTGACCGGGTGTACGAGCTTCTTGGAGCTTCTGCATATAAGGCAACAAATGCAATGGAGATTGCCTATGCTGTGGGATTGTTTATTGGAATTGTTATATTTTATGATCATTTTGCAGGACAAAAGCTGTCAAAAGCACCAACACCGCTTGAGGTGGAAATGGATAAATATGACAAAGATATATCAGAATCTGTTATTGACAGGGAAGGTGGAAAATGATAGCGGTTATTATTCTTATAGGGGCTATGTCGGGAGTGTTTACTGCTGCAGGACTTTTTGCACTTATAACCAGCGTTGGTGTTATTAACAGATATGCTGATGTCAGCGGGACGAGCAGACATGTGTCTCTGTATGAGGAATGTATAATAATCGGTGCGACGGCAGCTAATGCTGTATATGTTCTTGGAATCACGGTTAGAATAGGAATGACGGGTTGTATTATATTCGGGTTGATATCCGGGATATTTATAGGCACATTTTTAATAAGCCTTGCAGAGACAGTTAAAGCATTGCCTATATTCGTTCACAGGGCAAAGGCAGGCACCGGTCTTGGTTTTATTGTGGCGGCGACAGCGGCAGGAAAAGCACTAGGACAGCTTGTATATTACTTATATATGTATTGATTTTGCATTGCAAAAAGGGAGGATGTATGCACGATATTAATTCTGAAAGCGGTACCAAAGCTGATATTGAAAAAAGAAATGAAAGCTATAATGCTTATGTAAAAAATGTTACACCTAAAGGAAGCTGTGTGGCAAAATGCTTTAAGGCATTCATTGTTGGTGGCTGTATATGTGTTGCAGGACAGATTATTTTAAATGTATGCAAGTGGATGAAAGTGCCTGACACGGATGCAGCATCTTATACAACACTTATACTGGTATTTTTAAGTGTAATTCTTACCGGACTTAATATTTATCCGTCTATAACCACATTTGGCGGAGCAGGAAGTCTTGTTCCGATTACAGGATTTGCAAACAGTGTTGCTGCACCTGCGATTGAGTATAAGAAGGAGGGGCGGGTGTTCGGTATTGGCTGCAAGATATTTACGATTGCCGGTCCTGTTATTCTATATGGAATATTTTTTAGCTGGTGTGCAGGACTTATATATCTGGCTTTAAAGCTTATACATGTACTGTGATTCTTGATTAAGAAACATCTGTATGGTAGAATCATAGGAACTGTTTTAAAGAAATGCGCAGGATACGAGGATAATATGGGAACTTTTTTAGAAGATTATTATAATAAATTTAATGAAGAAAAAAGACTGACTTCAAGACACGGACAGATTGAATTCCGTACATCGATTCATTATATACATGAGTGTATTGAAGAATTAAAGAGAGAAGGCAGAGAGAATATAAAGATTATGGATATAGGTGCCGGAACAGGCAGATACAGCGTTGCACTGGCTGAGGAAGGCTTTGATGTAACTGCAGTTGAGCTTGTAAAGCACAATCTTGGAATATTGAAATCCAAGAATTCGTCAGTTAAGGCTTATCAGGGCAATGCACTTAAGTTAAAGCGTTTCGAGGATGAAACATTTGACATAACCCTGCTGTTCGGGCCGATGTATCATCTGTTCGGACAGGAGGATAAGGTTAAGGCATTAAAGGAGGCGGCCCGTATTACAAGGAAAGGTGGCTTTATTCTTGTAGCTTATGTTATGAATGAGTATGGTGTAATTACATATGCATTTAAGGAAAGACATATTAAGGAGTGTATGGAACAGGGCAGGCTGACAGAGGATTTCCACACGATATCTTCTGAGCAGGATCTGTATGATTATGTGCGACTTGAAGATATTGAAAATGTTAATGAAGCAGCAGGATGTGAACGTGTGAAGATTGTGACACCGGATGGACCGGCTAATTACATAAGACAGTTTGTGAATCAGCTTGACGAGGAGGAATACGAGATGTTTTACAGGTATCATCTTGCAACCTGTGAAAGAGCTGATCTGCTTGGTGCTGCTGCACATACGCTTGACATAATACGAAAATAATACATAATTAATACATTTTTGGACAGACTACTTATAAAGACTAATGGCACATGAGTATGTGCGGAAACGAGGATTATGACTGGGAAACAGAGTCTGTTATTTGACAAAGATGTATATGTTAGATGTGCTGCAACAGTGGTTGGAAAGAAAGAGGCTGATGGTCCGCTTGGTGAAATGTTTGATGTGGCAGTAGAAGATGATATGTTTGGAAAGAAAAGCTGGGAGGAGGCTGAGAGCCACATTCAGGAGATGGCGGTTGACAAGCTGCTTATTAAAAGCGGCATGGCTGCGTCAGACATAGATTATATCTATGCCGGAGATCTTCTTGGACAGCTAATAGCAACATCTTTCGGTCTTATGAGATATGAAATACCGATGTTTGGTCTGTACGGAGCATGTTCAACGATGGGCGAGGCATTATCACTTGGTGCAATGTGTATTAATGCCGGATATGCGCAAAATGTAATTGCCATCGCGTCAAGCCATTTTGCAAGTGCTGAAAAGCAGTTCCGTTATCCGCTCGAGTATGGAAACCAGAGACCAGTTGCATCTACATGGACAGTTACAGGAGCAGGGGCGTATATCGTCGGCGATAAGCCTCTGGATAAGAAAAAATGTGTTCTCATAAAGGGTATTACAACGGGAAAGATTGTTGATTACGGCGTTAAGGATTCAATGAATATGGGAGCATGTATGGCTCCAGCAGCAGCAGAGCTTATAGAAGCTAATTTCAAAGACCTTGATGTTGATAAGGACTATTACGATGCAATATTTACAGGCGACTTAGGAGAGATTGGCAACAGGATATTGTCTGAGCTTCTAAAAGAAAAAGGTATTGATATTGCTGATAAGCTGTATGACTGTGGAATGCTTATATACGAAGGGGAAACTAAGTGTTCAGGAGGAAGCGGCTGTGGCTGCAGTGCAGTTGTTCTTGGAAGCTGTATTATGGACAGACTTATAAGAGGAGAATATAAAAGAGTTCTTTTTGTTCCTACAGGAGCTTTGTTATCTACCGTAAGTTACAATGAAGGAAAAAGTGTGCCGGGCATAGCCCATGGTGTAATTCTTGAAGGAAAGGAGAGTTAAAGCCATGGATTTTGTTAAAGCATTTGTATGCGGGGGATTAATATGTGTTTTTACACAGATTCTTATGGAAAAGACAAAGCTTATGCCGGGAAGGATAATGGTTATTCTTGTAACAACAGGAGTTGTACTTGGAGCAGTTGGAATATACGAGCCGTTTGTTAAATTTGCAGGAGCGGGAGCAACGGTTCCTCTTACGGGATTTGGCAATGTCTTATGGAAGGGTATGAAGAAAGCAATAGATGAGCAGGGATTTTTAGGATTGTTTACAGGAGGATTTACTTCATGTGCAGTCGGAGTTTCAGCAGCACTTATATTTGGATTTATTGCATCACTTATATTTGAGCCTAAGATGAAGAAAGAATAAAATAAAAGGATAGTGGTTCGTTCAAATTGAACCACTATCCTTTTTTGATGATTAAGGCCGTTTGTCAGATGAATTAGTTTTACCAGATGTCTCTGTTGAGGCAGCAGTTGTTTCTTTAGAATTGTTCTTGTCGCTGCCTGTTCCGGGTGTAACCTTGGAAGGCTTGGTTGTTGCACTGTGAATGGTGCATAACTTAGATAACTCAGTATCTGTAATTGAGATATCAGCATCCCATGTCTTGAATTCAGAACCATCTTTATCCTCACCAAGTTTATCGGCAGAAGATTTCTTTCTCATAATCTTAGTTGTAACACTTGGACAACCGGAAGTAGCAATATCTCCGGATTCGTTGCATATTGAAACCTTAACATGTGTTGTACAGTATTCAGTAGGAACTGTGTCTTCAGTGAAATATTCTGTTATAACACAGTTTCCTTCAGGGTCCTGGTCACATAAGCCCTCAACAGGAAGAAGCCCTGACTTAGAGCATACAGCCGCCTCTACAATACCAGATGGCTGTTCATAACTTCCAGTTGAAAGATTAAGATTTTCATGAATTGTCTGCATAATTGTACGCCATATAACATTGTGGTTGACAACATTTCCAAGCTCTTTGGAGTTATCATCATAGCCTGCCCATATTACGGCTGTATAATATGGAGTGAAGCCACAGAACCATCTGTCGCTGTCGAACTGTGTTGTACCTGTCTTACCTGCTACAGGCTGGCTTGAAAAGTTAGCTGTACGTGCAGTACCGTCAGTAGCAACAGAGCGTAATCCCTGAATAAGAAGCCAGTCAGAATTCTCATTAAGTACCTTATGTGTTTCTGGTACAGAATTATCGATAATAATGTTGCCTTCTGAATCAAGCACTTTTGTGTAGTAAATAGGCTTTGTGTAAGTTCCTTTATTAGCAATGGCTGCATAAGCGGAACACATGTCAATATTGGAAACACCTCGTGTCATACCGCCAAGTGCAAGTGATTGTACAACATCGTGTGCACCGTTGATTGCATTTTTAGGAGAAACCAGCGTTGAAATACCGAATTTCTCAAGGTAATTATAACCAACCTGGGGTGTAAGCTTTGAAAGAATCTTAACAGCAGGTACATTCTGTGAAACGGTAAGAGCTTCTCTTAATGTCATCAGACCTCTGTATTCACCTTTTGTAAAGTTAGTAACAAGCTTTGCATCAGTTCCTGAATAATAATAAGGAGCATCATCAATGGCAGATGCCAGAGAATATGTCCCTGTATCAAGGGCGGGACCGTATACAGCAAGTGGCTTAATACTTGAACCCGGCTGTCTTGCAATGTCATTAGAAGCACGGTTTAAGCTTCGGTTAAGAGTCTTATCACCTCGTCCGCCGACCATAACTTTAACCTGTCCGTTGGTCTGATCCATTATAGTAAATGATATCTGGGGCTGTATTGTAAATGTAAGTGTCTCAGCATATATTTCACCACCCTCTTTAAGAAGCTCCTGCTTATATGCTTCAACATAACTTCTCGCAGCGTCTTCATCGGTCATTGTAAGACTGAAGCGGGTATCTCCAAGAGTCTTTGTGTACCAGTTGGCCATTGAATTATGTGAATAATATGAAAATGATCCATCAGTCTGCTTTATTGTTAAAGCATAATTGATAGAAAAATGTGTATTATCATTGTAGTTGCCAGGATTATTGATGACATCATCAGCAACCTGCTGCATCATTGTGTCCTGAGTTGAATAAACCCGAAGTCCGCCACGATATATAAGGCTTGTAGCCTGTGCTTCTGTATACCCCTTCTGTGACATAAGGTCAGAAGTAAGCTGGTTGATAAGTTCATCAACAAAATATGAATAAGTTGAAGTTGATGTTCCGGCAAGTTCAATACCTTCAAGTCTTGCATAGACATCATCAGCAATTGCTTCGTCATATTCTTCCTGGGATATATATCCCTGCTCTTTCATATTGAGAAGGACCTGACTCTGACGGTCTTTGTTTCTGTCAGCGTGCCTTATCGGATTAAGACCGGTAGGACTTTTAGTGATGGATGCAATTACAGCACACTCACTGATAGAGAGCTCTGATACATCTTTGTTAAAGTATCCTCTGGCAGCAGCCTGTACACCATAATATCCGTTACCAAGGTTAATGGTATTAAGATAATTCTCAAGAATGGCATCTTTAGACATTACTGTTTCAAGCTTTACAGCCAGATATTGTTCCTGAACCTTTCGCTTAATCTTCTCAATTGTAGATTCGTTGAAAGCATTGAAAACATTATTCTTTAGAAGCTGCTGTGTTATTGTACTTGCACCCTGTGACATCTCACCTGATGAAAGTGTAATTGAAGCAGCTCGTAAGATACCTCTCATATCGATACCATTATGCTCATAGAAACGCTCATCTTCTATAGCTATAAATGCATGCTGCAAATCTTTAGGAATCTGGTCAATTGTTACATATGTCCTGTTAGCTCCGGCAGAAGAAAGTGTCTGTATTTCATTCTCATCTGAATCATATATCTTAGTTGCAAAGCCTTCAGGCGAAACATTGACAGATGCAATGTCAGGGGCATTCTCTATAATTCCCTGAAAGGAACCTAATACAAGGCATGAGCCGGAAACAACAACTGCTATAGCAGCAACTAAAGCCAGTTTTATGAAAAATATACCTAATTTGGTGCCCAGCTTGGTAGTAGCTGAATTAAGCAGTTTTTTCTTTTGTTTTATGCCTTTACCACCATAATTCATATATTGTCCTCCTTAATAAAGTCATGATATTATAACATAAAAAGGTATGACAGGCAATCAATATGGCTGTATAATAACTAATATACATATATGTAAGAAGGAATCAGATAATGAAGAAGATAATATCAGGCGGAACAGGTGAGTTTACAGATAAGAAATCAAGATTTATAGCTAACATTTATCATATAGAAGATGAAGATATGGCAGTGAAAATAATAGAACAGCTCAGAAAGAAATATTGGGATGCACGACATAACTGTTATGCATATGTTTTAGGAGGCAAGAGCGAGATACAGAGATTTTCAGATGATGGTGAGCCGTCAGGTACAGCAGGTAAGCCGATACTGGAGGTGATTACAGGAAATGAATGTGGAAACTGTCTGTGTGTTGTAACAAGATATTTTGGAGGTGTCCTGCTTGGAACAGGAGGACTTATAAGAGCGTATACTAATGCTGCCAAGGATGCACTGTCCGCCTGCAGAATTGGTGAGCTTACAGAGGGGGTACATGCATTCCTTGATGTTGATTATAATTATGTGGGAAAAGTGCAGTACATATGTGCACAGAATGATATAACAATAGTTAATACAGAATATGCTGATGGTGTTACATTTGAGCTGATGATGGAGAATGCAGCAAGAAATATTCTGGAGAAGAATATGACAGAGATGTCATCGGGAAAGATATACTTAAGGGATATATGCAGCATGCAGATGTACAGGGATGATATAGGAAAATTGTGCAGATAATGTCTGAAATATGAATAAATTATTAACAGTGGTAAAAAATCACAATACAATGGTCGGAATCTGCTTAAAAGAGTATAGAATGTGTAAATGTGATGTAAAATAATCAAAAAAAACCAAAGTGCATAGTGCATTTTTTACATAAAAAACAAAGATTATATGAAGAAAAACTATTCTCACAAAATAATTTTTGATAAAAAATTTGGAAAAATGAAAAAATTATGAATGCGGGAAATGGCATAAATACTGGGTTTTCACAGAAAAAGCAAAAAAAATACAATAATTGTTAAAATTAGCCTTGTTAAAATAGTACAAAAATGCTAATATATCAATGTCTAAAAACGAAACGGGGAGATAATCCCCGCGAACCAAATTAAGGAGGGTTTTAAGGTTTATGAAAAAGACATTAAAGAAGTTTGCTGCAGTAGGTTTATCACTTACTTCAGTTATGGGCCTCGTAGCTTGTGGCTCTAACGGCGGCAATCAGGACGCAACAAAAGCAACAGTTGATTGGGCTAACGTACAGAAGCCAGAGCAGTTCACAGTTATGGTTGATGGTACTGTAGTTAAGGAAACTAACGGTGCTCAGGAATTCTACAAGTATCTTGGCGACCTTACAGGTCTTGATATTAAGTGGATTCGTCCAGAACATTCTAGCTACTATGATTCAGTTAAGAATGCATTCGCTTCAGGCGATATCCCTGATGTAGTTCTTCTTAGCTCAGATTTCCTTGCTAACTTTGCAGCTAACGGATATCTCTGGGATATGACAGATGCTTGGAATCAGTCAGCAACTAAGAACTCAGGAAGACTTATCGATCAGGCTGAGATTATTCAGTCAGGAAACATGGTTGCAGGTCCAGACGGAGAGAAGGCTCTTTACGGATTTTCACCAGCCCGTGGTAATGGATGCTGTACATACATCAAGTCTTCAGCTTTAACAGCAGCTGGATACAACCCAGAGGAAGTTGCATCTAAGACACTTACATATGATGAGTATTACAAGATGCTTAAGGATATGAAGGCTGCTTCAGCTAACCAGAACTTCGTTATCTCTTGTTCAGGTTTCATTGCTGGTGGTAACAAGGGTATTCCAGAAGCTCCATATACTAACTATCTTCCAGAATTCTATCAGAATGCTAACTTCACATTCTACTATGATGAAGCAGCTAAGGAATACAAGGATGGATTCGCTCAGCAGGATATGAAGGATGCTCTTGCAAGACTTAAGACAGCTGTTGATGATGGTATTCTTGATAAGGCTTCACAGAACCAGACAACATCAGATGCTCGTAATAAGTGGAACGCTAAGGATGCTTCAACAGCTTCTTCAGTATTCACATACTGGGCAGGTACATGGGCTTATACACTTCAGAACTCTATGGCTGATAAGACAGATAAGATTATCGCTATTAAGCCTATTAAGGAGCTTGGTACATATAAGGAGCGTCTTGCTACTGCTTGGTGTATTACATACAAGGCATATGAGAATGGTAAGGCTGAAGGAATCTTCAAGTACTTCATCGATACTATGCTTGATGGTGGAGATATCCAGATTGCATGGCAGTATGGTGCTAAGGGAACTCACTGGGATGATAAGGCTGAGACAGTTACAGTTTACAACTCAAAGGGTGAGGTTGATGAGAAGAAGACTCAGACATATGAAGAAGGTGTATTCCACTTCCTTCCAACTCCAGAAGATAATACAAAGCTTATGTCTAAGAACCACATTGATAAGAGCTTAGCTATTGCTACATTTGGTGATAACATAGATCCAGGTAACAAGAGCGTTGACCCACTTATCACAGAGAACTATGCAATGTTCAATGCTAACAGCAAGCTTGAGACTCCACTTTGGAACACAGAAGTACTTAGCAACAATATCTCTGATATCAATACTAAGAGACTTGAAGTTGTTTCACAGGTAGTTCTTGGCGAGAAGACATATGATGAAGCTATGGCTGATTACAAGAAGCAGGTTGGTGCTAAGTGTGATGCAGTAATTGAGTCATTAAACGAAACAATTAAGAAGTAATTTAAACAATAATAATTATTAGATGTTTATACATCTTATGTTAGTATGGCGGCGCAGAGAAATCCGCGCCGTTTATACTGACAAAAAGGATTTGCTTATGAAATTTATTTAATAGGCATACGATAATAATTAGGAAAGAAGGTAAAAAAATGCAGTGTCCATCTTGTAACACAGAGCTTCCTAAGAAAGCTAAAATATGCCCTAAGTGCGGAACAGCAGTAGGAAAGCCAAAAGGAAATATTAAATTGATGGCCATCATCGGACTTATTATCATGCTCATTGCCAGTCTTTTACCTCTTGTTCAGTCAGGAGAGAAGATTAAAGAAGGCGTTTATCCTATAGCATATGCTTTCAGTTACATGAATATCAGTATGCCAGTATTATGGTATTTATTCATCGCATGTATCGTTGTTGGTATCATACTTGTAGTAGCCAGAAAAGAATTCTTTTCTATCATTACTACAGTAATCGCAACTGTTCTTACAGTTGTTTCTGTATTTGCAGTTCAGTTTACACTTGTTAATGGTAAGGTAGCAGGTGGTGGACTTAAGTACGTTAATGTTAACCTTACAGATATTCTTAGCAATGGATATAATGGCAATTCATATCATATTGGTTGTGGATTTGTTGTACTTGCAATTGGTATAGTTATAGCAGTTGCAGGATGCTTTATTGATATTGTTAAGCCTTTCAAGAAAGATCTTCATGTTGATGCTAAGTATCTTTCTAACTCATTAAACCAGAGCCTCACAAGTAAGATGTATTATTACAGAGGTTTCTACCTTATGTTTGTGCCAGTTTTCGTTATGATTATGTTATTTAACTACTGGCCAATGCTTGGTGTTCGTTATTCATTCACAAAATATGTTATCGCTAATCCATACTACATTGGTCTGTATCATTTCCAGACAATGTTTACTAACGATATCTATTTCTGGCAGGCATTCAGAAACACATTAGTTTTGTCATTAATTAAGTTGTTCTTAAATACAGGTGCAGCGGTTATTATCTCACTTCTTCTGAATGAGATTACTAACATGATTTTCAAGAAGACAGTACAGACAATTATCTATCTTCCTCACTTCATGTCATGGGTAGTTGTTGCTTCAGTATTTAAGATGTTACTGGCTCCGTATGATACAGCTCCAGTCAACTCAATTCTTATAAATATGGGTGCTATTAGTAACCCTATTGATTTCATGAACAGTACAACATACTGGCGTGGAACATTCTATATCATGAATGTTTGGAAAGATACAGGTTGGGGAACAATTCTCTTCTTGGCTACATTGTCAGGTATCAGCCCAGACCTTTATGAAGCAGCACAGATTGATGGTGCTAACAGATTCAAGAGACTGATATATATTACATTACCAGCTCTTGCTAATACAATTATTACAGTATTCATTCTTAACCTTGCTAAGGTTATGAACCTTTTTGAATCTGTATTCGTATTGCAGTCACCTATTACATATGCTAAATCACAGGTTTTACAGACATATGTATATACTAAGACATTCAGTGGTGGTAACTCAGATTATGGTTATACAACTGCTGTAGGTTTATTTAAGTCTTTCGTTGGTATGATCTTAGTTCTCGGTTGTAACTGGGCAAGTAAGAAAGTACGTGGACGAGGAATTGTATAGGAGGGAATAGATAATGAGTGATAATCAGACACTAGTTTATAAAAAGAAAAAGAAAAAATTCAAAGTATTCCCAATTGTCAATGCAATTTTATTCATTATTATTGCATGTGCAATTATGATTCCTATTTACAAAGTAATTATTACTTCAATAGATGCATATTCATCATACGATTTTAGATGGCTTCCTCAGAAGTTCTCTTGGGGTGGTTACCGTGCTATTGTAACAAGAGCAAACCTTTATCATCCATTCTTAATCTCAGTTATAACAACTGTTATAGGTACATTCGTTGGACTTTTAGTTGTTACACTTGGAGGTTATGTATTAATTCAGTGGGAGATGCCAGGAAGAAACTTCTTCGCTTATATGCTTCTCTTCACAATGATTTTCGATGGTGGTATGATTCCTAAGTTCCTTGTTATCAAGCAGTTAGGATTAATTAATACTTTGTGGTCGGTTATTCTGCCAATGGCTATTAACGTATATAACTTAGTACTTATGAGAAACTTCTTCGAGGGTATTCCAGAGTCACTTTTTGAAGCAGCTCAGATTGATGGATGCTCACCAATGGGTATCTTCTTCAAGATTGTACTTCCTCTTTCAAAGGCAGCTCTTGCATCAATTGGTTTGATGTTCGCAGTAAGCTTCTGGAATGATTATACAAACTTCAAGATATATATTAATAAGAATAATCTTTACAACTTCCAGATTCAGTTAAGAAGTATGGTTGTTGATAGTGATATTCCTAATGATGGTGCTGTTAACCCAACAACAATTTCTAATGCAGCAACTATCGTAGCTATCCTTCCTTTCATGATCATCTACCCATTCTGTCAGAAGTACTTCGTACAGGGTGTTAACGTAGGTGCCGTTAAGGAGTAATGTTAATATTTTGAATTTATTTTGGACGAGCCTTAAAAGGCTCGTCCTTTTTTGCGCGAGTAGCGAAAAAACTGTATTTTTATTCGTCATTACCAGTCAAATAGTGGAATAATACTGTTTAACATGTTACAATAAAATAAATATTGGTTAGGAGGAAAAAGGCTTGGATAAAAGTTTTGAAATTAAAGGATACATTAATAATGTATTAAAAGAAACCGGGCTTGAAGGAGCAGATGCATTTGATAAGGCACTTCTTCTTAATGCTTTAGGTAAACTTGAAGCAGCAGAGCATAGTGATGAATATAAGGATGTTATTACAGGTGAATTAGAGAAGCTTGTAGAGAATGATAATATCAGCATAGGCGAGAATGACCTTGTTAATTACATGTATGGTAATGCATGTTACAGTGTTGGAAAGAATGATATTGCTGTTAATATTGCCAAACAGACAGAGACACAGCCACGGACAGAATCAGGTTATTTTACAGGCGCAGAAGGTGGCAGATGCTTATGTACTGCTTTTAAGGCTTTAAGCTTCTATATGAATTATGAGACTAAAGATGGTGGTAAAGAACATTATAATGATATAATTGCGCAGTATAATGCAATATATGCAGAATGTTTTAAGAACGCAGGAGAGGCAGCACATGATGGTGATGTTAAGGCTGTAAAAGCACTTGCATTATTTGCAGCAGGAGCAGTTGATACACTTGAAGTTATGGACCAGGCGTTATATGAGATATTTGCAAGAATAAGAGAAATGTATAAAGCAGCAGTTTCAGTTCTTAATGATACGATTGATAATACAGATTCGCAGTTTGTAAAGCTTATATATGCATATGCAGTATTGAAAGGATGCCGTATGAAGCTTATACAGACAGAAAAATATGCATCCAAGGCTGAGGAAATCTTTGAAAAAGCTACTGATAAGCATGTTGCGGATAAGAGCGGTGTGGCTGTATCAGCGGCATACATAACAGCTTACAGTGAATATATAAGAAACAGGGATTATCAGGATTACGGACGCAGCAATGGAGGTGTATTATGGAGTTAAAGTTAGTTATCAAGACAGGAAGAAGTGCTGTAGTAGAATTTGATGACGGTGGAAAGTATTATTCTAAGGAAGAATACACACTCCTGATTAATGGAGAAGAATATGGCAAGACAGAAAAGGTTGTTACAACAATATATGGTCTTAAGCCAGATACAGAATATAAGATTACAGCGGTGTATGCAGGAAAAGAATATGGACCTGTTGAATTTAAGACGGATTATGAATATGTAACACTTAATGTCAGAGAATTTGGTGCGTATGGTGATGGAGAGCATGATGATACTAATGCAATCCAGTGTGCGATTATGGCAGCTCCTAAGGATTCCAGAGTATTAGTTCCAGAGGGTGTTTATAAGATATCAAGCATATTCTTAAAAGATAATCTTAATCTTGAGCTTGCTAAAGGAGCAGTACTTTCAGCATTTACAGAAAGAAATAAGTTCCCTATATTACCGGGACAGATTGAGACATACGATGAGAAAGATTATTACAACCTTGGTACATGGGAAGGCAATCCTCTGGATATGTTTTCAGCAATTGTATGTGGTATCAACTGTTCAAATGTTACAATTACAGGTGAAGGAACTATTGATGGATGCACAACTCACGATAACTGGTGGAAGAATTGTAAGATAAGAAATACTGCGTGGAGACCAAGATTATTCTTTATCAATAACTGTAGTAATGTTACTATGCATGGAATTACAGTTCAGAATTCACCATCATGGACAATCCACCCATATTTTAGTAAACATCTTAAGTTTATTGATGTTAAGATTCTTAATCCTGCTAATTCACACAACACAGATGGTCTTGACCCGGAAAGCTGTCAGGATGTTCTTGTGCTTGGAACATACATTTCAGTTGGTGATGACTGTATAGCTATCAAGTCAGGCAAGATATATATGGCTCAGAAGGAAAAGACTCCTACAGAGGATATGACAGTACGCCAGTGCTGTATGAGAGACGGACATGGTGCAGTAACAGTAGGAAGCGAGATAGCTGCGGGAGTTAAAGATGTTCATATCAGAGACTGTATGTTCATGAATACAGACAGAGGTTTAAGAGTTAAGACAAGAAGAGGCCGTGGTAAATTATCTGTACTTGATGATATTTCATTTGAGAATATTGATATGGATAACGTTATGACACCATTTGTTGTTAACAGCTTCTATTTCTGTGATCCAGATGGAAAGACAGAATATGTTGGTTCTAGAAAGCCACTTCCTGTTGATGACAGAACACCTTCAATCAAGAGCCTTACATTTAAGGATATCAATGCGAAAAACTGCCATGTTGCAGGTGCATATATATTCGGTCTGCCAGAGAGTAAAGTTGAGAAGCTTACATTTGAGAATATTAACTTCAGCTATGCTAAAGATGCGAAGCCGGGGGTAGCAGCAATGATGCTTGGCTGTGATGAAGCAAGCAGACAGGGACTTATTGTAAGTAATGTAGAAAAACTTATATTAAAGAATGTCAATATTGAGGGCTGCGATGGAGAAGCAATTGTGGCAGATAATGTTGATAAGATTGAAAGAGATTAGTATAAATATATGAAAAATGAGGAACAATCATGAATTTACATGCACCAAAGGGAATTGATGTTGAGAATTGGTTCATTGAGTGCTATAGGAAGCATAAGGGGCATCCGTTAAAGATACTTATAGGGCTTTATAAGGGAAATTATAATAAGTTCTTTCTTGCAGTATTATTTTTCTTTATAAAGCATGCCCCTGTGTGGGTGCTGCCAATTGTTACGGCCAATATTATTAATGATATTACAAGTGGTTCGCCAGATACTGTACAGAATATTATTATTCAGGCAATAATTATGGTTGCATTAGTTGTTCTTAATGTGCCAATGAATTATCTGTATACAAGATATAAATCATTAGCAACAAGATATGCAGAAACAGGACTTAGAAAAGCACTTGTAAGGAAACTGCAGCAGCTTTCAATTTCGTACCACAAAGAGACACAGTCAGGCAGGCTGCAATCAAAGATAATGCGAGATGTGGAAGCGGTTGAGACGTTGTCAACACAGATGTTTTTAAGCATATTAAATATTGCACTTAATATTGGAGTTGCACTTTTTGTTACAGTATCAAAGAGTCTTATAGTATTCTTATTCTTTCTTCTCACTACACCTCTTGCAGCGGCAACTATGGTATTTTTCAGAAATATTATGAAGAAGAGAAATACTGAGTTCCGTAAGGAGATGGAAGAGACGTCTGCAAGGGTTATGGAGATGGTTGAACTTATTCCGGTTACAAGGGCTCATGCACTTGAAGAGGAAGAAGTAACCAAGATGAGCGGACAGCTTTTTGCAGTTGCGGAGAAAGGCTATAAGCTTGATGTTATACAGGCATTATTTGGCTCGGTTGGATGGGCAATATTCCAGGTTTTCCAGGTTGTGTGTCTGGGATTCACAGGATTTCTTGCTTTAAAGGGAAGTGTTGGTCCTGGAGATATTACACTTTACCAGAGTTATTTTGCAACAATAGTAAGTCAGGTATCATCACTTATGTCGCTTATACCGGTTATTGCCAAGGGAGTTGAGTCGGTTAATTCTATTGGAGAAGTACTTCTTGAAGAAGATATTGAATGCAATGATGGGAAAGAAGCACTTAAAAGTGTAGAAGGCGAGTTTGATTTTAAAAATGTCAGGTTTGCCTATAATAATACAGATAAACCAGTACTTCATGAGCTTAATCTTCATGTCGATAAAGGACAGACGATTGCACTTGTGGGAGAATCAGGAGCTGGTAAATCTACAATTCTGAACCTTGTTATAGGCTTTAATTTCGCTACAGACGGAGTTGTTACAATTGATGGACATGATATGAGAGATATTGATCTTAGAACTTATAGAAAGCATCTGGCAGTTGTACCGCAGACATCAATATTATTCTCAGGAACTATAAGAGATAATATAACATATGGAATAGATGATTTCGATGAAGAAGCCCTTAATAAAGTTGTGGACGCAGCTAATTTAAGAGATCTTATAGATTCACTTCCGGATGGATTAGATACAGTTGTGGGAGAGCATGGTGGAAAGCTTTCAGGAGGACAGAGGCAGCGTGTATCGATTGCAAGAGCACTTATGAGAAATCCTGAAGTAATAGTTCTTGATGAGGCAACATCAGCATTAGACAGTATATCTGAGAAGCTTATTCAGGAGGCACTTAATAATCTTACTAAAGACAGGACAACATTTATAGTTGCACACAGATTATCGACTATAAAGGGTGCAGACAGAATAGCGGTAATAGCAGATGGTCACTGCGTTGAATATGGAACATATGATGAGCTTATGGAACTTAAAGGCGAATTCTATCAGATGAAATCAATACAGAGCTAAAAAATAAAAGGAGGCGGGAATATAACCCGTCTCCTTATTTATATGCCTGTCGGTTTTAATTACTTATTCTCAGCAAACCAGATTCTGAGTGTAGAGATAAGCTTTTCCTTAGAATCAACATCTAACTTCTGTACAATCTGCATGATTTCATTGTCAAGAGCTGTATTCTGGTATGACTTGTCAACGCTTCCTGCAAGATAATCAAGAGAAACTCCTGTAAGCTCTGCATAATATGAAAGCATTCTTAATGTCATAAGGTTACGGCCATTCTCAACGTTACTTATGTAACCAGGTGTAACCTCTAATGCCTTAGCAACGTCTTCCTGTGTAAGACCGTGTGCAATTCTTAACTTCTTAACTTTAGCTCCTAAATCGCTATCCATAATTCAAACCTCCTAAAAATAATTACTTTTTGTTTGCTCTGTAACGAGCTGTGTGATCAAGAATCTTCTTACGGATTCTAAGACTCTTTGGTGTTACTTCAAGTAATTCGTCTGTGTCAATATAATCCAGTGCCTGCTCCAAGCTAAGAATTTTAGGTGGAACAAGACGGAGAGCCTCATCAGCACTTGAAGAACGAGTGTTGGTAAGATGCTTTGTCTTGCATACATTAACCTCAATATCCTCAGTACGAGGATTTTCGCCAACGATCATTCCGGCATATACCTTCTCACCAGGTCCGATGAAGAGAGTACCTCTTTCCTGCGCATTGAAAAGACCATAAGTGATAGCATCACCGCTTTCGTAAGCAATAAGAGAACCATTCTTTCTGTAAGAAATGTCTCCTTTGTATTCTTCATATCCTTCAAAAGAAGAATTGATAATACCGTTACCCTTAGTATCAGTAAGGAATTCACCTCTGTATCCGATAAGACCTCTTGAAGGAATAGAGAACTGAAGTCTTGTGTATCCACCGTTAATTGGTGACATACCAAGGAGTTCGCCCTTTCTCTGGCTTAACTTCTGGATAACAGATCCTGTGCAGTCATCTGGAACATCGATATAAGCAAGTTCCATAGGCTCAAGCTTCTTACCTCTCTCATCTGTGTGGTAGAGTACCTCGGCTTTACTTACTGCAAATTCATAACCTTCTCTTCTCATATTCTCAATAAGAACTGAAAGATGAAGCTCACCACGTCCTGAAACCTTAAATGAGTTCTCAACGCCAGGTGTTTCCTCAACTCTTAAACTAACATCTGTATTAAGTTCCTTGAAAAGTCTGTCTCTTAAATGTCTTGAAGTAACGAATTTACCTTCTTTACCTGCAAGAGGACTGTCATTAACCATGAAGTCCATAGAAAGAGTAGGTTCTGAAATCTTCTGGAAAGGAATGGCAACAGGGTTGTTAAGTGAACAGATTGTATCACCGATATGAATATCAGCAATACCTGATACAGCAACAATTTCACCGATTCCTGCTTCGTTAACTTCTACCTTATTAAGTCCGTTAAATGTATAAAGCTTAGTAATTCTTACACGCTTCTTAACGCTTGGATCATGGTGGTTAACAATCATAACCTCCTGATTAACCTTAAGGCTTCCATTATCAATCTTACCTACGCCAATTCTACCAACGAATTCGTTGTAGTCAATAGTAGAGATAAGCATCTGTGTATCTGCATCAGGGTCACCCTCTGGTGCAGGAATGTTATTGACGATACAGTCAAAGAGTGGCTGCATGTCTTTCTTTTCATCATTAAGGTCAGCCATAGCATAGCCTGACTTAGCTGAAGCAAAGATGAATGGACAGTCAAGCTGATCTTCATTAGCATCAAGGTCAATGAAAAGCTCTAAGATCTCGTCAATAACTTCCTCAGGTCTTGCTTCTGGACGGTCTATCTTGTTAATACATACTATAACAGAAAGATTCATGTCAAGAGCTTTCTGTAAAACAAACTTTGTCTGAGGCATAACACCTTCGAATGCGTCAACAACAAGAATAACGCCGTTAACCATCTTAAGTACTCGCTCAACCTCGCCACCGAAATCAGCATGGCCAGGAGTATCAATAATGTTAATCTTAGTATCCTTATATGTGATAGCTGTATTCTTAGAAAGAATAGTGATTCCTCTTTCTCTTTCGATATCATTGGAATCCATAACTCGTTCAGCGACTTCCTGATTGGCTCTGAAAGTTCCGCTCTGCTTTAACAGCTCATCAACAAGGGTTGTCTTACCATGATCAACGTGGGCAATAATTGCAATATTACGAATATCTTCACGCTTTGTTTTCATTAATAATGTCCTTCCTGAATTAAACTTAAAATATCTTCTATGATTAGCAACTTTTATATTCTATCACAATATTCTTAAAAAACAATACTAAATATATAAAAATTTTTTCATTTTTTGAACACAGATTATTCAAAAAGTTTTTGTAATATTTGCGAAAACGACAACATATACATATTAGAGAAAACAAAGCACATGCCACAACACATTAATAATAAGGTGGCAAAGAAGGGAGAAATACAGAATGCTTGATAAAGTAATTGAAAACAACAGAGTGTGTATCATTGGAGAGATTGTCTCAGAGTTCACTTTCAGCCATGAGGTCTTTGGAGAGGGCTTCTATATTGCTAATGTATCAGTGAACAGATTAAGTGATATGGTGGATGTCATACCACTTATGATATCTGAGAGGCTTATTGATGTTACTAAGGATTATAGAGGAATGAAGATTGAGGTTGCAGGACAGTTCCGTTCATATAACAGACATGAAGGAACTAAGAATAAGCTTGTTCTCTCAATATTTGTAAGAGAATTAAGATTCTTAGAAGATGACGAGATGCCTGAAGAGCAGTCTAAGTCCAACCAGATATTCCTTGATGGATATGTATGCAAGCCTCCTATTTATAGAAAAACTCCATTAGGAAGAGAAATTGCAGATATATTAGTGGCTGTAAACAGACCATACGGTAAGTCGGATTACATACCATGTATAGCATGGGGAAGAAATGCAAGATTTGCAGGAGGTCTTGAAGTGGGTGCACATCTTCAGGTCAGCGGACGTGTACAGAGCAGAGAGTACACTAAGAAAATAGGAGAAGAAGAGGTTGAGAGAAGAGTTGCTTATGAGGTATCAGTAAGCAAGATTGACCTTGTTGAAGATGAGGAATAATTAAGACAACATTTATGTTCTTTAGTTTAAGGATATATATTGACATAACATTATCAGAGTGATATAGTCACATTAACTGTAAGGGTTTCCCCTGCAGCAGGTAGAGGTCGCACGATTCAAGAGTAATTATCCTGATGTCCCGGAAGACATATGAAGGATAGTAAAAGGGGAAAGTGCCGAAGAGGATTGTTTCCGGAGCAGTCTTACTGGGCGTAGGATTAATAGTTTTACGACTGTCATCGAATAGATGGAGAGCTACTTAAAGGACTATTACTATGATTTCTTTAAGAGCCAGTCTGTTTGAGCAGATTGGCTCTTCTATGTTGTTGAGCTACTCACATGGGTAGCGATGAGAATAGACAGGAATCATGTACATAATAATAGCTGTTAACAGCGGAAAGAAGGATGGTATGTCAGTATTTACCGGAGCCGGTGTAGCGATTATTACACCAATGAAAGCTAATGGAGAAGTTAATTATGATAAGCTTGGAGAATTCCTTGATTACCAGATTAATAACTCAACAGATGCAATTATTATCTGTGGAACAACAGGAGAGGCATCAACACTTACACATGAGGAGCATGTAGAAACAATCAGATTTGCTGCTGATTATGTAAAGAAAAGAGTTCCTGTTATTGCAGGAACAGGTTCTAACTGCACAGAAACAGCTATATGGCTTTCACAGGAAGCACAGAAGGCAGGAGTTGATGGATGTCTTGTAGTTACACCATATTATAATAAAGCAACACAGAAAGGCCTTATCCAGCATTATACAGCGGTTGCAAAGTCAGTAGACCTTCCTATCATTATGTATAATGTTCCAGGAAGAACAGGCTGCAATATCCAGCCAGAGACAGCAGCTAAGCTTGCTAAGGATGTTGACAATATCGTTGCCATCAAAGCTGCAACAGGTAATCTTGCACAGGAGAGCAAGACAATGGCATTAGCTGAGGGAAGACTTGATATGTACTCAGGTGAAGACGGACTTATCGTTCCTCTTATGTCAATTGGAGCAAAGGGTGTAATTTCAGTATTATCTAATGTTGCTCCTAAGCAGACACATGATATCTGCGCTACATTTGCAGCAGGAGATGTTGCTAAGGCTGCACAGTTACAGTTTAAGGCATTAGAGCTTGTAGATGCATTATTCTGCGAGGTTAATCCAATTCCTGTTAAGCATGCACTTAACCTTATGGGATGGGATATGGGACCACTCAGAAGCCCATTATGCGAGATGGAAGAGGCTAACCTTGAGAGATTAAAGAAAGCAATGGTTAACTACGGAATACTTTAATTGACAGGAGAATGAACATGACAAGAATAATTATGCATGGCTGTAACGGCCATATGGGACAGGTCATTACAGGAATCGTTGCTAATGATGCTAATGCACAGATAGTAGCAGGAATTGACCTTCGCGATGACGGACATAACTCATATCCGGTATTTGCTTCATTAGAAGAATGTAATGTTGAAGCAGATGTTATTATTGATTTCGCATCAGCTAAGGCAGAGGATACACTTGTTGACTATATTAAGAAAACTAAGATTCCTGCTGTAATATGTACAACAGGATTAAGCGATGAGCAGATTGCATCAATCAATGAAGCATCAAAGAGTGTTGCAATATTACGTTCAGCTAATATGTCACTTGGAATCAATACATTATTCAAGCTTTTACAGGATGCTGCCAAAGTGTTTGCGTCAGCAGGCTTTGATATTGAGATAGTTGAAAAGCACCACAACCAGAAGCTTGATGCGCCAAGTGGAACAGCTCTTGCACTTGCAGATTCAATGAAGGAAGTGCTTGATGATGATTATTTCTACAGATATGACAGAAGCCAGTTAAGACAGAAGCGTGATCCTAAGGAAATCGGAATCAGTGCCGTAAGAGGCGGAACTATTGTTGGAGAGCATGAAGTAATCTTTGCTGGAGAAGACGAGGTTATAGAATTCAAGCATACCGCACATTCTAAGGCTGTATTTGCAAAGGGTGCAGTTGAGGCTGCCAAGTTCCTTGCAGGAAAGCCGGCTGGAATGTACGATATGAGAGATGTTATTGCAGCTAAGAACTAGTTGTCAGAACAGTTAATATAATGATATTCAATGCGGCTTGCTTCGGCGAAGCCGCATTTTTTATATAATGCCACAGCTGCCCTGTTATTGCTTGTTACATTAAGTACGAGTGGAAGTGAAGCAATGTTAAAGTAGTCTTTAAGAAAATGCTTCATAAGGCATGTACCAATGCCTTTTCCACGAAGCTTCTCATCAACGAATACGCCGTATACATTGACAAATGTGTTCTGTGTATCAAGATAAAGAAGAGCCACAGGTTCTTCATATTCCGGCAGATACATAAGATAATCATCACCCTCAAGATAATATTCGGCATTGTCAGGCTCTGCAGCCTGTATTGATTCTAAGTTAAAATGTGCTTTATCAAGCTGGTACAGATATTCGTAGAAACATATATCACCACATAAAGAGCTGTTAAGCAGTTCTCCACTTATAGGCGCAATAAGCTCTAAATTGCCAGCAGAGCTGCTTTTAAGCTTTCTGTAACAGATGGATAGCATATTACGAAAATGTCCTCTATGGCGAAAATCAGGTGCTACAAGACCTGAAACTTCAACATATCCGCATTCATCATTGATAAGCAGTCCAACAAAGCCATACATTACAGGTGAATCTGTGCTGTCATCAACAAGCGCACACTGGATAAAGCTGTCGTTATGGGAATCGCAGTAATAAGGCTCGTAGCCGTCACATTTGTTAATAAGTTCTTCAAGAGCATTCATTAAAATGTTGTCCATATAGTCAATCTCAATATATTTCATAGTTGTTCTCCAATAAAAGTTTATAAAAATATTACTTTGAAATAAGAAACATTTGTTTACAAAAGTGTCAAAATGCCTTACTATATAAAGGTATATACATCAGTATAACAAAATAATTGATTTACCAGCAATAGGTTATTGGGAGGATTTACATGGGTAAAGTAGCAATACTTACAGACAGTAACAGTGGAATTACACAGGCTCAGTCTAAGGAGCTTGGAGTTAAAGTTATACCAATGCCGTTCTTTATAGATGGAGAACAGTATTTTGAAGATATTAATCTTACACAGGAAGAGTTTTACGAGAAGTTACAGCAGGATGCTGATATATCAACTTCACAGCCTTCTATTGGTGAGATGCAGGACGCATTTGATGAGCTTCTTAAGGAATATGATGAACTTGTATATATTCCTATGTCAAGCGGGCTCAGCGGAACATGCCAGACAGCTACTATGGTTGCTGATGATTATGATGGAAAGGTTCAGGTTGTCAATAACCAGAGAATTTCTGTAACCATGAGACAGTCTGTTCTTGATGCGAAGGAGCTTGCTAAGAGAGGTAAGTCTGCGGCAGAGATTAAGGAGATTCTTGAGAAGCATAAGATGGAATCAAGCATATATATTACACTTGATACTCTTAAGTACTTAAAGAAGGGCGGAAGAATAACTCCTGCGGCAGCTGCTATTGGAACTATGTTAAAGCTTAATCCTGTGCTTCAGATTCAGGGTGAGAAGTTAGATGCATTTGCCAAGGCAAGAGGTAAGGCTTCAGCGAAGAAGATTATGCTTAAGGCAATGCAGGATGATTTAGATACAAGATTTGCAGAGTTTGCAAAGGATGGAAAGATGCATATGGAGGTTGCCTATTCAGGTAATCCTGAGGAGGCGGAGGAATGGGCTGCGTTAGTTAAAGAGACTTTCCCACAGTTTGATTTCCACATGGATCCGCTTTCACTTTCAGTTGCCTGCCACATAGGACATGGTGCACTTGCGATAGCGACATCTGCTTATCTGCCAGAACTTGATTAATACGAATGATAAGCCTGTGACAGCGCATGAGTTGTTGCAGGCTTTTATTTATAAATGCGGATATTACCGCGGGTTAATATGAATGGAGGATTGTTATGCCAGCAAGAAGTGAGATTGATGATAAGTTTAAATGGGCTGTGAGTGATTTATACAGCTCTGATGAAGCATGGGAGAAGGATTATAACAGTATACTTGAACTGACTGACCAGCCAAGTGAGCTTAAAGGCAGGATGGGCGAGTCTGCCGGCATGCTTTACAAGGCACTTAAGGAGTATGAACAGGTAGAATACATTACTGAAAGAGTGTATGTGTATGCATTTATGAAATATTATGAGGATACAGGCAATTCAAAGTATCAGGAAATATCTGGGAAAGCCCAGATGGCTGCGATGAAGGTGTCAGAGAAGTATGCATTTTTAGAACCTGAGCTTATATCAATAGATGCGGATGTGCTTGATAAATATATCAGCGAGGATGAAAGGCTTGGAATGTATAAGCATTTTATTGATGACTGCCTCGCAGGGAAAGAGCATACGCTTTCTGAAAAGGAGGAAGCACTGCTTGCCAAGGCATCGCAGATGTCAACTGTGCCTGATGAGGTATTTTCTAAGTTTAACAATGCTGATGTTAAGTTTGGCAAGGTGAAAAGAGAGAACGGACAGGAAGATGAGCTTACTAACGGCAATTTTGCCACATTTATGGAAAGTCAGGACAGAACCGTAAGAAAGGCAGCGTTTGAGGCGTTGTATAAGCAGTATGGGGCATATATCAACACGATTGCGGCAGCGTTTTATGGCAATGTCAAGCAGGCAATGTTCTATGCAGACGCAAGGGGTTACAAGTCAACACTGAACATGTATCTTGATGGTTCATTTATTCCGGAAAATGTATATAAGAATCTTATTAAGACTGTCAATGACAATCTTGACAAAATGTACCGATATGTTGATATCAGGAAGAAGGCACTTGGTGTTGACGAGCTGCATTTTTATGATATCTATGCACCGATGGTAGAAGATATTGACTGGAAGATAAGCTATGATGAGGCTAAGGACATTGTTGTGAATGCACTTGCGCCAATGGGCGAGGAGTATGTTTCACACATTAAAGAAGGCTTCAATAATGGCTGGGTAGATGTGTATGAGAATACCGGAAAGCGTTCAGGAGCATTTTCATGGGGCGCTTATGGCACACACCCATATGTATTTCTTAATTACTCAGATACACTCAATGATGTATTTACGGTGATTCATGAGATGGGACATGCAATGCACACTTATTATTCTAATGCAAACCAGCCTTATATTTATGCAGGATATAAGATCTTTGTTGCGGAGGTTGCGTCAACCTGTAATGAAGCGATTCTTATGCAGTATATGTTAAAGAATACTGATGATGAGAAGAAGAAAAGATATCTGCTCAATCATTTCTTTGAGCAGTTTAAGGGAACTCTTTACAGACAGACTATGTTTGCAGAGTTTGAGATGGAAGCGCATGCAAAGGCTGAACATGGTGAGGTTTTATCAGCAGAGAGCCTTTGTGCTATGTACAAGAAACTGAATGAGAAGTATTTCGGCCCGGATATGGTTATTGATGATGAGATAGCACTTGAGTGGGCAAGAATACCGCATTTTTACACACCATTCTATGTATACCAGTATGCAACAGGCTATTCCGCTGCAATTGCAATATCAACTAAGATACTTGCAGGCGATGAGCAGGTTATAGCAGGTTACAGAAAGTTCTTGTCAGGCGGCTCTTCAATGCACCCTATTGAGCTTCTTAAGCTGTGCGGAATAGATATGACAAGACCGGATGTTGTGCAGGAAGCACTGGATGTGTTTGGGGAATTACTAAAACAGTGGTAATGCTTAATGTGTTGTGAATATAAATATGATTCTGGGAGATAATGCGTCTTCCAGAATTTTTTTATGGGATAAATGTAACCGTTGCCGGAATAATCCGTCTTTAATTATGAAAGGGTTAACGCTTTTAAAAAACAGGGAGTACAGACAGTAATGGATGATAAACAGATAATCAATTTATTTTTTCAAAGGGATGAAGATGCAATTAATGCAGTTGATGAAAAATATGGTTCTAAGTTAAATGCACTGGCAGCCAATATACTGCAATCAAGAGAGGACGGGCTGGAATGTGTCAATGACACGTATATGAAGGCATGGAATAGCATACCGCCTGCAAGACCAGAGTATTTATTCGCATTTCTGGCAGCATCTGCAAGAAATATTGCGATTGATATGATAAGAAAAAACAATGCGGGAAAGAGACAGGCCAAAGTGGTTGAATTGACAAAAGAACTGGAAGAATGCATAGGTGATGGCGGATTGCAGACACATCTGGACAAGGAAGATATTGGAGAGATGTTATCGCATTTTCTTGAAACAGTTGATAAAAATAAAAGAATTATATTTCTCAGGCGGTACTGGTACTCGGATTCAATTAAAGATATTTCGGAAAGAATGCAGATGAGCGAATCAGCAGTGAAAGTTACTCTTCACAGAACGAGAAAAGAATTAAGAATATATCTGGAAAGCGAGGGTTTATATCTATGAAAAAATCAGAGGCAATGGATTTATATGAAGGACTTAATGAAATTAGTCCGCAAATGATTGAAGAAGCGGGAAATTACAAGAAAACTGCCAGTGTGGATATCAGGTATAAAAAGAGCAATAATGTAAAGAAGATAATTGCAGCAGGTCTTGTGGCAGCAGCGGCTGTTACTGCTGTATTGGGAGTCAGAGGGCTGAAACCTTCTGTGACAGGAAACGGAAACCAGAGCAGCAATCAACTGGCATCAGAGCAGACAGGATTTAAAATTGCTCATGTTATGAATGTGTATGCAGCCGGGCTTGATGACACATCAGAATGTATTTTTTCTAATGATGAGAAAAATGCTGGTGTATCAGGAGTTGTGGCTGGAATTTCAAGCCGGGTTGGAGATTCATCTGTGATGGGGCAGGTTATGGCTGGTATAAATGTAACGGGCGAAGATATCTCAAAGATTAAGTATTCTATAACGGGAAATGATTCAGATGTGACATATAATCTGGCGAGAATGAAAGAGGTTGACAAGGACAGTCCTGAATATCAGACATCTTCTGAAAAATTCAGAAAACAGACGGAGAAAGGCTATGCATATTACATTATTGAAGATATCGGGGAAGAGTATGAGGAGAGCGGCAACAGTCAGAGAGAGGGTATACAGATTGTAAAGTTTTCAAAGCAGTTAGAAAAAGAATCTTTGTATCAGGACCGTCAGGTATACAATGAGATGGTTAAAAATATGTATGAAGGGATTACATTAAGTGTAACTGTGACATATGGAGACGGAACAACAGAGATTGTTGATGTGGGATTCAAGACAGCTGAAGGCAGTGATGACCTGGAAAAGGTTTCAGACAAAGTGATTGTGTATGTGAAATGACAGTTGATAGAAGAGCGCAAGACGAAGAATCATGTGTCTTTAAGTTGTATTCAAACAAATTGAACACAAACAAAAAGGAAGCCGCTTAAATGCTGGCTTCCTTTTAAAATTAAAAAGAGCGCGAGACGGGGATCGAACCCGCGACCCCCTCCTTGGCAAGGAGGTGCTCCACCACTGAGCCACTCGCGCATAATTAATGTTCTTTAATTAAATTCTCTTGTGAACACAAACAAGATAATACACATAAAACTTTAATCTGTCAAGTGTAAAATTAAAAAAGTTGAATCTATAATGCTATAGATGAGGGGGATACCTACTAAGACTGCTAAATATGATGAAATGGTAGGTTTATCAAGAGGAAATTCTGAGGAGAATTAACGAGAATAAAGAAAATTGCCTACTAAATTGATGATTTATGCGAGAATAGTAGGTTTTTTTTCAAACCAAATCTGTTTGATATTACAGATATGAGAAAAAAGACATACTAAAAGTGTGAATTATGACAAAATAGTAGGTATTTAAGTTGGGAAGAAGCATTACATACCAGCTAACAATAAGAAAAGACCTACTGGATTATGAAAATTGATGAGATAGTAGGTTATTTATGTGTGCTTTGCGGCACGCATAATGTCTTGAAACAAATTGAGCACAAAAAAAGAGGAAGTCAGTATCTACTGGCTTCCTCTTTAAAATAATAGAGCGCGAGACGGGGATCGAACCCGCGACCCCCTCCTTGGCAAGGAGGTGCTCCACCACTGAGCCACTCGCGCAAACACATTTAAGATAATAATGGAAAAATGACATTTTGTCAACACTTTTTTCGAAAAAAATTCGGAAAACTTTTTTAAATTTGAATTTCTGAAAAATTAATATATGGGAAAGGACGTCAGGGATTTCTATTTTTTTGATAATATGGTATACTTTGCATGCTGAGTAGCAGAATTAGAAAGAATGGAGATTATTATGAATCCAGCATCAATTATGAAGCTTATGAGTGCCAGGAACAAGTTTCAGAAGAATCATCCGAAGTTCGTGGCATTTCTTAACAGATGTTTTGCAGGAGGTCTTAAGGAAGGAACTATAATTGAGATTACAGTTACTAATCCTGGAGAGGCACCTATAACATCTAATATAAAGGTACAGCAGTCTGATTTGGAACTGCTTGAAGAATTAAAAGAAATGGGGAGATAGTTTGCTTCGCAAAACAACGCGAAATAACAAGGAGGATTGGAATGTTTGGGAATGACAAGTCCAGAAAGAACGGACTTAATATTATAGTTGTAGGAGGCGGTAAGGTTGGTGCCACTCTTGTGGAGAGACTCAGCAGGGAGAACCATGATGTTACTCTTATTGATAAGAACAGGGTTAAGCTTGATGCAATAACAGGTGCATATGATGTTATGGGAGTTGAGGGCAATGGTGCAAGCTTTGCTGTTCAGAAAGAAGCCGGTATTGACTCAGCTGACCTTCTTATATCGGTAACTGATTCTGATGAGCTGAATCTTTTATGCTGTACACTTGCAAAGAGGGCTGGCAGATGTGAGGCAATTGCAAGAGTAAGAACACCTGAATACAGTCAGGAGGCTGCCTTTTTAAGAGACAGATTAGGTCTGGCAATGATTATTAATCCGGAATTTGAGGCTGCAAGTGAGATAGCACGTGTGCTTTACATGCCGACAGCACTTGAGATTGGAACATTCGCACATGGACAGGCAGAGATGATTAAGATAAAAGTCCCTGAGGGTAACCAGATGTGTGGCCATACTCTGGCGGAGATATCCAAGGCTTCATCATCTAAGGTTCTTATATGCGCAGTTGAGAGGGATGGAGAGGTGTTCATTCCATCAGGACATTTTATTATAAGGGCAGATGATAAGTTATCTTTCATTGCATCAAGAAAGAATGCAAGGACATTTCTTGCAAGTGTAGGTTTTCAGACACATCAGGTCAAGAGTACCATGATTGTCGGAGGTGGAAGAGTTGCATATTATCTTGCAAAACAGCTTCTTAACATGGGAATTGATGTAAAGATTATTGAGAATGACAAGGAACGCGCGTTAAAGTTAAGCGAAGAGCTTTCGGGAGCTGTTATTATCAATGGTGATGGTACTGACGAGAGCCTTTTAAGAGAAGAGGGGATTGAGTATGTGGAGAGCTTTGTCCCTCTTACAGGGATTGATGAAGAGAATGTAATGCTTACTCTATATGCAAGAAAAGTATCTGAAGCCAAATGTATTACGAAAATAACAAGAATGGGATTCAGCAGTGTTATTAACAGCCTTGATCTTGGCAGTGTGATTTATCCAAGATATATAACATCAGAAGCTATCATTGCTTATGTAAGAGCTAAGAAGGAGTCTATGGGAAGCAATAACATACAGACCTTGTATCATTTGTTTGACCAGAAGGCGGAAGCTATAGAGTTTAACGTTGATAAGGAATCAGGAGTTACGGGCAAGCAGTTTATGGAACTTAAGCTGAAGGATAATCTGCTTATAGCACTTATTAACCGTAATGGTAAGATTATTATTCCAAGTGGTACTGACAGCCTTATGGTTGGAGATACTGTGGTTATTGTAACAACTCATACAGGGTTTGATGCTATAACTGATATTCTTAGATAGGAAAGGCTGGGAACATTGATATGAACAGTTCTATAGTAAGATATATTCTTGGACATGTTTTAAAGATAGAAGCGGCTCTTATGGTCATTCCTGTGATTGTTGGCGTTATATACAGGGAGAAGGCAATATCTGCATTCTTGATAACAATGGCATTATGTGCTGTATGTGGGATTCTTATGACAATTAAAAAACCTGCCAATACAGTTTTTTATCTGAAGGAGGGGTGTGTTACAACTGCACTCAGCTGGATTCTTATGAGTATATTTGGCTGCCTGCCTTTTTTTATAAGCAGGGAAATTCCTTCATTTACAGATGCACTTTTTGAGACAATATCAGGATTTACAACAACAGGAGCAAGTATATTAAGTGAAGTTGAAGGACTGTCACAGAGCATTATGTTCTGGAGATGCTTTACTCACTGGATTGGTGGTATGGGAGTTCTGGTATTTCTGCTTGCAGTAATACCTCTTACAGGTGGCTCTAATATCAATCTTATGAAAGCAGAGAGTCCGGGACCATCAGTGGGTAAACTTGTTCCTAAGATCAGATATACAGCAAGAATACTGTATATTATATATTTTGGGATGACTGTACTTCAGACAATTCTTCTTCTTTTTGGAGGAATGACATTCCTTGATGCACTTAATACAGCAATGGGAACAGCAGGAACAGGTGGATTTGGTATCAGAAATGACAGCTTTACAAGCTTTTCACCTTATATCCAGTGGGTTGTAACCATATTTATGATATTGTTTGGCGTTAATTTCAACGCGTATTATCTTATTGTTCTAAGACAGTTTAAGAAGGCTGTTAAAGTAGAAGAGGTAAGATGTTATTTCGGAATTATCCTTGCAGCAACAGCAATTATATTTGTTAATATATACAGAAGTGTAGGTGCTGTTGAACTTACACTGAGACAGTCAATGTTTCAGGTTGCATCTATTATAACGACAACCGGATTTTCATCAGTAGATTTCGATATGTGGCCGTCACTGTCAAAGTCGGTGCTTGTTGTACTGATGTTTGTGGGAGCATGTGCCGGAAGTACAGGTGGCGGAATTAAGGTTTCCAGGTTTATAATAGGGATAAAGACAATATTCAGAGAGATTCAGTCATATATTCATCCTAAGAGTGTTAAGGTGATTAAGACAGAAGGAAAGCCTGTTGATAGTGAAACATGCAGGTCGGTGAGTATATATTTCATAACATTTATCATGATATTCACAGCGTCCTTACTGCTGATATCTATTGAAGGAAAGGATATTGTGACGAATTTCACTGCAGTAGCAGCGACTATTAATAATATAGGTCCGGGGCTTTCGGCTGTCGGACCGACACAGAATTTTGGAAGTTATTCTGATTTCAGCAAATATGTACTGATGTTTGATATGCTTGCCGGACGACTGGAGTTATTTCCACTGATAATTCTGTTCACACCTTCAATATGGAAGGATCTTGTAACCAAGAAGGTTTCTGAAAGGAAAATGCGTAGAATAAGAAGGGGTTAAGTATGAGTAATGTATCTGATTATTTGAAATGGAGAGGTGACCTTGATTTTAGCCAGGCACCATTTAATGACGTGGACAATTTAATACTTGCGCAGATTGCATATGTTGATTTTACTGATATTGTACCGGCACCGGGAAGTATCGAGACTATTACAATTGCGGAAGCGGCAGACACATTTTTTGATACCCATGATGAGAAGGAGATTAAGAAATGCAAATCTTTCATAGGAAAAGCTCCGTATCTTTTAAGGGAGGCAGCAGCAACCAAAAGATTTGGTTCACTTATACTTACTAATTATGTTGATTATGTCGATGGCGGCAAAGAAGAACAGTTTGCAGCATTTCATGTAAGAATCGATAACAGACTTACGTATATTGCTTTCAGGGGAACTGATGATACACTTGTGGGCTGGAAAGAGGATTTTAACATGAGTTTCTTATCCCCTGTTCCATCGCAGAAGGATGCGGTAAGATATATTGACACAACCGTGCAGCGTTCAGAAGGAAAGCTGATTCTTGGCGGACATTCCAAAGGTGGTAATCTGGCAGTATATGCATCAGTATTTGCAAGACCATCAGTGAAGAAAAGAATTATTACTGTTTATAATAATGATGGTCCGGGATTTGACAGTGATTTTGTAAAGCATCCGGATTATCTGGCAATTCTGCCTAAGATTAAGAGTATTGTTCCTTATTGTTCAGTTGTTGGAATGCTTCTTAATCATGATGGGGATTATGAGGTTGTAAAGAGCAGCCAGTCAGGTCTTATGCAGCATGATTCTATGTCATGGCAGGTTATAGGACCAGATTTTGAGACTGAGCAGGAGTTAAGTCCTAAGAGTAAAAGGTTAAATGCAGCACTGAGCGCATGGATAGACGGGCTTACAAGAGAACAGAGGGCAGAATTCGTAGATACATTATTCTCACTGGTAACTGCAAGTGGTGCAAAGAACCTTTCAGAGATAAGTACAGCCAGGTTTAAGAATATTAATGCCGTTCTTAAGTCTTTCAGGGAACTTGACAAATCAGAACGTGCAATGATACTTAAGATATTTGCTTCACTTACAGGTGAGATTGGAAAAGCTTATAAGAGCAATTAATAAGGAGATAAAGAATGGGACAGGTTATATCAGCAGGAATATTGTTAGTTGTGGTTGTTGCCATATATATTGCAGTTTCATATAAGCACGAAAAAAGCGGTCTTGGGAAGGGCTGTGATGGTAATTGCGGCTCATGTGGATTAAGAAGCTGTAAAACTGACAAGAAGTGAGGCTTTAATGCGTAATACGGGGGACAGGTTAAAAGAATGCCGCATTATGAAAGGCTTATCCAGAGGGGAAATGTCAGAAATGCTGAATGTCAGTACTGACTATCTTGCTCGTTTGGAGACAGGGACACAACCGGTTACATACAGGATTATAGAGAAGGTGGCAAAACTTGAAGGCTGGAACAGCGATTATATCCTGCATGGAATAGATAATAATAATCCATTTTCAGAGTTGCACACACTATGCCCTGATTTCAGGAAAAAAGTTTTTATAAGAAATCTGCTATGTTTGTTTGACAGCATGCTTCAATTCGGGTATAAGAAAGAAAGGGTAGTGGCATATTACCATAGAATGATACTTGAGATTGTTAATGGAATGGAACTGGATGTTCCAGATAATGTGCGGACAGGATATACACTTACAGAGATAAGACGGATACATGATATGAATAAAAAGGACATGGCAAATGTGCTTGGAATATCGGAGAGAAGCTATTGTACATTAGAGAATGGTTTGTCAAGACCAGATGTAAAGACTCTACAGATAGTATATGATATGTATGGATTTAATGTGCAATATTTTCTTACGCGTAATCCACTTGATTGTGAGGCCGTAAACAATATATACAGGTGTTTTGATGAACCGTTAAGAGATTTTATTATGAGACGCATCAGGGACGACTATGATGAAATAATAATTATGAAAGGCCGGACTTATGGTAGAGATATATAGAACAGACCAGCAGGTATTAAATACATTGACAGATATTCAGGATGGATGCTGGATTAATATGGTAGATCCGACAAGCAAGGAGCTTGAGCAGATAGCAGAACGCTTTGAAATAGAACCTGAGGATATCTCATCGGCACTTGATGAAGAAGAAAGTTCGCGTATAAGCCTTGAAGACGGATATACTGTTATACTTGTGGATATTCCTACACCTGAGGTAAGACATGAGAAAAAAATGTATACAACAATTCCTCTTGGTATTATCCTTAAAAGTGAAGCAATAATTACAGTGTGTAAGGTAGATACACCGATTATTAATTATTTTGTAAGAAATAAGGTGAAAGAGTTCAGTACAAAGAAAAAGATGCGTTTTATATATCAGATGCTTTTCCGTTCAGCTTTTGTGTATCAGGCTAATCTTCGTCTTATTGATAAGAAAAGAATTGAGATAGAAGAGCGGGTTGATGGAGATACGTCAGATACTGATCTTATTGAGCTTCATGAGTTAGAATCTACACTTGTTTATTTTGCAACATCTCTCCGGGCTAACAGTATTGTGTTAGAAAGACTCAGAAGATATAAAAGACTTGAGCAGTATCCTGAAGATATGGAGCTTCTTGAGGATGTCATGGTCGAGTACCAGCAGGCTATAGAGATGACCACGATATACAGGGATGTCATTGATGGTACAAGGGAACTGATGTCATCAGTAATTGACAGTAAGCTGAATAATGTAATGAAATACCTTACTTCAATTACAATTGTGATGGCTATTCCGACAATAATATCAGGCATATATGGAATGAATGTAGGTGGAGAATGGATGCCGTTTGCAAAGACACCTTTTGGATTTGAGATAATAAGTGGAATAATACTTCTGATATGTATAATAGTTTTATGGGTATTAAGGAAGAAGAAAATGCTATAAAAGCAGTGTCTGCATTGATTGCAGGCACTGCTTTTACTTACTTATGAGTATATATTATCTGTAATTTTTCTGCCAGCGTGATACCATTTCTAAAGCCTCATTCTCAGATGATACCTTAGTAATTATAACCCCATCAAGATAGATTTCGTACACAGGAAATTTCTTGGATGTATTGCCGTGACTTACCTCAACTCTGTTGTACTTTACGCGTTCCATTAAAAGACCTCCTCACATTTAATAATAGTGTTACTAAGTAAAAACCAACAATATGTTGTATTATAGCATGCTTTTTAATAAAAGGAAATACTATATTTGGTATTGGTACTAAAGTACCAAAAAATTTGAATTAAACGCACTATTATACTTGTAAAATCGACATGTATATAATATAATTTTTATAACATGTAGAAAGATTAAGTACGTATAACTAATAATAAAAAATATAAGAGGTACATTAATATGAGCGATAATTATATTGCTGCCAGTGAGAAATTTGAGATTGTTCATAAGATGAGTAGAAGAATAGCATCTGTTGATAAGTATTGTGTTATAAGTGTTGCGAATAAAGCATTTGAAGAATATTTTGGAGAAATTAAGGAGACTCTTATAGAAGTAGTTGCACCTCAGGATAAAGAAAGACTGATGGATTTTATAGAGAAGTATGATGGAACAGCTAAGAGCGGAATGTTTAAATTTATTAACGCACAGGGCATAGAAAGATATAATCATTTATTTGTGTATGAACGAAGAGCTGTGGGCAATGGGCATATGAGAGATATTGAACTTGTTGATGTTGAGTCTATAGAGGAGGCTAATAAGAGTTTAAGAGATGATGTTTCTAAACATAAGATGCTGCTTGGACTGGATAGAGAATATACATTTACATATAACAGAGATAATGGCATATTCAGTATGTACAGGTATGATGTTGACTCAAGAGATGTCATATATAAGTCTGATATTGATGAATGGAAGAAGAGGATGCTTTCGGAGGGATATATTGACGAGAATGATAAGGAAATCTTTGCTAATTTTATATCAGAAGTACGCTCTTATACGCAGACATTTTCTATAAAGTTCAGAACAAGCATGCGTACATATAAAAGGGTGAAGGAGACTTTAAGATTTAAAGGAACTGTAATGAATAAAAGCGATGGAAGCAGGATTGTGATAGGTCGTGTTGTCCCTGAGGCAGACAGCCATGGCAATTATAATCAGATTACTGATATGATAGAAGAATTACAGTTTGATTCTCTTACACATGTGTATAACAAGAAAACTATTACCGCATATGCTGTAAAATGTCTCAAGGAAGAGCAGAATAACAGAGTTACGATAGCCGTTCTTGATGTTGACCATTTTAAGAAGGTTAATGATGTATATGGTCACATGTATGGTGATAAGGTGCTTGCAAGGGTTGGAAGAAAGCTTAAGGAAGTTGTAGGCGAAGATGGAGTTGTAGGACGTATCGGAGGAGATGAATTTGTTATTATATTCAATGGTATTAATGATGAGCATGAGTTAAGGGGGATGCTTCGTGCGATAAGAACCCAGATTAAGTGGGAATTTGTTGATGATTTTGAAGATTTAATGATAACATGTTCGATTGGAGCAGCATACAGTCCTAACAACGGACATGAGTATGAGGAGCTTTTCAAGAAAGCAGATTATTGTCTGTATGTAGCGAAAGAAAAGGGAAGAGACAGATATGTATTCTTTAGGGATGATCTCCATAAGGATTCATATGAGAATTCTCTTAATACAAAGGATAAGAATGTCAATGATGGCAGGGAAATGAAGGAACTCAGATTTCTTACAGGCATTATGGAGAATTTTTCAGAAGATGGCAAAGCAGCTATTAAAGAGCTTATACATCATATGTATGATACATTTAAACTGGACAGCATTAATCTTTACTGGGGAGCTAATCTGAACCGTGCATACTATATGGGTGTTGAGCTTGGCGGTTCAATGAATGCTGATTATGTTAAGACAGAAGGTTTTAAGAAGCTTCTGGATGGAAAGAATCATGCTGCTGTGGGATTCGTCGGAAGGCAGACAGACCTTGCACCTGAATTTGGAACAGCCATGAGAGAAAAGAGAGTGTTTTCTACTGTACAATGCATAATAGGATCACCAGATAATGTGAAAGGATTGTTTACTATTGACCGTTGTAAGGAGTCTGCACAGTGGGCTGAATATGAGATTGAGATGGCTGTTGTAACGGCTTCTCTTATCAATATTCTGGCTGAAACTGAATGTGATGAGAATTAATATATATAGTTTTTTATTACAAGATATTGTGTTTTCAATTGACTTATCAAACTATATGTTGTATAATCAAATCTGCTTGGGAAACAGCATAAACACTGCGTTTCCAGCAGATTTTTTTAATGTAAAGGTGTATCGTCTGTATTGCTGAAAGCAGTATATATAGAGATATGATGGTCTTTTTGTGAGGGTTTGAAGTATGAAAATTATTAAAAGAAGTGGTTCAGAGGTAACATTTGATATCAGTAAAATTATGGATGCTGTATCAAAAGCTAATATGGAAGTTGTCCATAGTGAGAGATTATCAGAGGAACAGATTGAGACAATCTCTAATAATGTTGAGAGCATTTGTAAAGAGATGAACAGGTCTTTAAGCGTTGAAGAGATTCAGGATCTTGTAGAGAATCAGATTATGAATTTCAGAGCATTTTCAGTTGCAAGAAAGTATATTACTTATCGTTATAAGAGAGCACTTGTGCGTAAATCTAATTCTACAGATAAGCAGATATTAAGCCTTCTGGAGTGCAATAATGAGGAAGTAAAGCAGGAGAATTCTAACAAGAATCCTACTGTAAACAGTGTTCAGAGAGATTATATGGCTGGCGAGGTAAGCAAGGATATTACAAAGAGATTCCTTCTCCCTCCAGATATTGTGGATGCGCATGAGCAGGGACTTATACATTTCCATGATGCAGATTATTTTGCACAACATATGCACAACTGCTGTCTTGTCAATCTTGAGGATATGTTACAGAATGGAACTGTAATAAGCGAGACTATGATTGAGAAGCCACACAGCTTTTCTACTGCATGTAATATTGCAACTCAGGCGATAGCACAGATTGCAAGTTCACAGTACGGCGGACAGAGTATATCTTTAGCACATCTTGCACCATTTGTCCAGGTAAGCCGTGAGAAGTTTATTGGACAGGTAAGAGATGAGTTCGAGAAAACCGGAATAGATGCTTCCGAAGAAAAGATTAGAGAGGTTGCAGAACTTCGAGTAAAGGATGAAATTAAGCGTGGTGTACAGATGATTCAGTATCAGGTTATCACTCTTATGACAACTAATGGACAGGCACCTTTTGTTACTGTTTTCATGTATCTTGATGAGGTTCCGGAAGGTCAGACAAGAGATGACCTTGCACTTGTTACTGAGGAAGTATTAAGACAGAGAATGCAGGGTGTTAAGAATGAACAGGGTGTATATATTACACCAGCATTTCCTAAGCTTATATATGTTCTTGAGGAAGATAATATCCACGAGGATTCCAAGTACTGGTATCTTACAGAAATAGCTGCACAGTGTACAGCTAAGAGAATGGTTCCGGATTATATATCTGAAAAGAAAATGAAGGAATTAAAGGTTGATGCGAACGGCAATGGTCAGTGTTTCCCATGTATGGGATGCAGAAGCTTCCTTACACCATATATTGATCCAGAAACAGGAAAACCAAAGTATTATGGAAGATTCAATCAGGGTGTTGTAACTCTTAATCTTGTTGATGTTGCATGTTCATCAGGCAAGGATATGGATAAGTTCTGGAGTATTCTTAATGAGAGACTTGACCTGTGTAAGAGAGCTCTTATGTGCAGACATTACAGACTTAAGGGAACTCCTTCAGATGTTGCGCCAATTCTCTGGCAGAATGGAGCACTTGCAAGACTTAAGAAGGGCGAGACAATTGACAAGCTTCTTTATGGCGGATATTCAACAATTTCGCTCGGTTATGCAGGTCTTTGCGAATGTACTTATTACATGAAGGGTGTAACTCATACTAATCCGGAGGGAACAGAGTTTGCCCTCAAAGTAATGCAGTATCTTAATGATACATGTAAAAGATGGGCAGCAGAGACTAATATTGATTTCTCACTTTATGGAACACCGCTTGAGTCAACAACTTATAAGTTTTCAAAATGTTTACAGAAGAGATTTGGTAAGATTGCTGGCGTAACAGATAAGAACTATATAACTAACAGCTATCATGTTCATGTAACTGAGCAGATAAATGCATTTGAAAAGTTAAAATTCGAATCACAGTTCCAGAAGTTATCTCCAGGAGGAGCTATCAGTTATGTTGAAGTTCCTGATATGCAGAATAACATCCCGGCAGTACTTAAGGTTATGCAATACATTTATGATAATATTATGTATGCAGAGCTTAATACTAAGAGTGATTACTGTCAGGAATGTGGTTACACAGGACAGATTCAGATTATAACTGATGATGACGGAAAGCTTATATGGGAGTGCCCTAACTGCGGAAACCGTAATCAGGATAAGATGAATGTCGCAAGGAGAACTTGCGGATATATCGGAACACAGTTCTGGAATCAGGGAAGAACTCAGGAGATTAAGGAGAGAGTGCTTCATCTGTAAGATTAAATATAATATGGCAGGACATGGATTAATACCGTGTCCTGCCATTATTTTAGTATTCGGAAAAATATTCATGATTGGTCATGCCGTACAAAGCACCGAAAAGAAGCGATAATACAAGAGCCAGTATTACGAACATAACAACAAATCCAACATCATTGATTGTCATTATAAGTGCAAGTATTGTCCATATTGCGGTATATACGATTTTAACAATAAGATTGCGTTTTATGTGTTTTGGATTATGCGTTTTCTTATATAATGCCATGCCAACATAAGCAAATATTGTAATTATTATAAGCGGTAAAGCAAAAAGTGCTGCATATATAGCAATTATATATAAGAAAACAGATGCTGTGAAAGAAAGTCCACCATAAAATAAATGCCCCATAAATCTATATCCTGCTGTGTAATCATCAGGTGAATAGCTGCCAGCTTTAATAATACTGCCGCCGGCATTGTTCATAAGACCTCCTGCATATATAAGTAATAATATAAATGTGGCAATAAGTAAAACACTGAAAACTGTGTATATGATTGTCAGCACTTTATCAGTTTCTTTTGCAAATTTCATCATAATCTCCCCTCATGATAAATTGATAGTAAGACTATATCATATTTATTCATTATAAACAAGAAGTGACTATAATAATGGTGGTACATATGCCGATATATATTTAAACTAATGTGATTCCCGAAAAGGAGTTTGGGACAGGGTTATGACAAGGAGGGCATATGTCACTTACGATAAGAAGTACAATGAATAATCAGGCGGCTGCACAGGGGTTAAATGATGCAGGAAAAAGTGCTGAAAACACAGGTGAATCCAAGAACAGGAAAACAATTAATGCATCGGAACTTAATCTGAAGCCATATAAAGACAATCAGATTGATGCCAAGAGGCTCCGGGCAAGAAAGCAGGCTATGAAGCTTATATCTGATGCATGGAAATCTGCTGATAAGACAGATAAGAATATTGATGATATGAAGCTTGATAAACTCAATAAGCTTGATGAAATCACAGAACTTAAGAAGAAGGTCAGTGATTTGGAGAATGAAAAGGAAGCATACCGTGTGGACTATGGTGTAGATAAGGATTCACAGGAACAGAAAGACCTTGAACTGCTTGAAAAATATCAGAATAACCGTTATGGTTCGGCTGAGGACACATTTTCAAAGGAAGAACTTGAACGATTAAAGGAATTACAGAACACTCCTCTTACAGAGTATCAGGAGAAGGTACTTAAGCTGAATTCATCACAGATACATTTTAAGGATGAAATTGGTCAGAAGGAGCTTAAGATTGCATGCACGACAGCTTCAATTGCACTTGCTGAAATTGACAGGGATAAGTCTCAGGAAATGCTAAAGGCACAGGACTCAGCAGACCAGATAATAGGTGCTGTTGAGGGTGAGGTTAAGAACCTGCTTGTAGCCGAGGGCAAGGATAATATTGACGACAAAGCCGAGGAGAACAAGGAGAAAGCTGACGAGGCAGAGAAGAAACAGGAAGAACAGCAGGAAAAGATTGACGAAAAGCGCAAGGAAAGAAAAGAGCAGGAAGAGATTATTGAGGGACAGGCAGAGACTGACAAGTTAGAGATGAATGCCAATATAAGAAGCAATGATGTCGACCATGTAACTGAAGCTCAGAAGCAGATAGTCAGGATAATGAAAGATAATAAGATGCTTAATGAGGATATTAAGGGAATAGATATTGATTTGAATTTCTAGGAAGCTGTCAGGAAGGACTATGCATGGCGGGATTGTTTTGGTGGGATTGTTACATAACAGCCGGGTTTTCTGTGCGGATGGAAAGAGATATGTCTTGGTGAGATTTGGTTTTCCTATAAGAAAACATTTTTTTACATGATTAATAGGCCATTTACAGTACAATCTTAATAAAATTCAGAATAATTTCCTATCAGATAGTGAGTTAAAGCTATTTGATAGGAAATTTGTCTTTTTTAAGAAATATTTTGTGAGAATAAGAAACATTTTTGGAAAATCTGGTAAGGAAGGACCTATAAGAAATCAAAAATGCGACTATAAAAAGGTATCATATAAGAATCATATAATCTGATAAACTATAGAAGGTATGCCCCACCTTACAGAATAAAAGTAAGGCGGGGCATACATGTATCAACAGAGATGACTTTTTATCAAAGAATCTATGCAGTTAGCATTGATTGGAGTATTAGCGGTTTCAAATGTTGCTATGAAGTTCCTGCCAAGGACATATCCTGAATTAGCATAATCGCTGATTTTTTTGATGGCATTACAGGCATATTCTGCATTATCCATAATACCAAAATGTTCCCATATATATTCCTGCCTTGTTTTAACATTAAGACAGGTAAAATCCGGGTGTGTTATGATACCAGATTGCAGCTGCAGAGGATATTCGTATCGATAAGGGATATTATAGCGATAGAGTTTGTTAGCTATGATAATTTCAGACTTAGACCGTACGCGTTCACCATTATCAGTATAGTATTCAGCGCAGTCAGGAGTGAATCCTAAAGAAGTATATTCTGAGGCTTTCCAGTTTGCAGTAAAATCTTCATCTGATACAAAAACTGGAGTAACCATTTCTTTGCGGAAGCTGTTAAGTGAATCATAAATATGCTGAATTTCTGATGGATTATATTTCTTAAGTATGACTTCAAGAAAGTTTAATTCTTTCAGCAGGCATTGTTCAATTCTTAAATCATAATCTTTTTGTGCAAGTTCAATTGCAAGATTATAGTTATGCTTTTTGATATATGTTCCTTTGGTATCATTTACTTCAACCTTATGATAATATTGGCAGCCATGAGCTTTTCTGGCAGTTCGCAGAGAACCTTCAGGAGCATTAGAAATTCTTCCTTGTATATCAGCTAGTAAAAGAGATAATTGTGAATGCCTGCACATAACAGACTCTTTAATCGTGTCAGGTGCTAATGTGTCAACATGTTCCATATTATAATTCTGTATATCTCTCATTAAAAACCCCCTTTTGCAATTACAGGCAAAAACTGTTTAATAAATATACTATACAAATATATAAAAATCAATAGTTTGATATATTAAAAATATGCAAACATACTGAGAAAAACAAGTTTGGGCAAAATATGATGATAAATAAAGGAAGCTTCATACGCAGACAATACGTGATACCTATAGGTAGTCGCATAATATAGTCTCTTATAGGAAGATTTTTGGGAAAATTTATGCGGTTTTGTGGATTTTCAGATTGTGGAGAGCAGTTTTACCTATTAAAGAATAGAAATAATGAATCTTATAGGTTGAGAAGAAGCTTTGGGATTGAAAAGGCGCAAAATGTGCCTATAAGAGAGCAAATATTATGAATATATAGGTCGCAAGCAGCCATCACGGAAAATACAATACAGAGCCAACGGGGTCAAGCAGCCTGCACGGAAAATACAGAGCCAACGGGGAACACGCAGCCTGCACGGAAAAACAGAGCCTGTGGCAAAACAGTAAAAATGGAATTGTGTCAGCGAACAGAGAAAAATAGCACCCAGGCATTAGCAAGGGATACAAAAAATATTGGGGATATCGAAGATATCCCCAATACAGAATTAAAAATCCACCTGCTGTACAGAACCGGCGCTGCCGTCTTCATGAAGATACATGCCGCTGCTTCGTACTTTAGCTTTGAGATTGTTATCATCATCAGTTACATGAAATGTTGTTTTGGAGCTGCCAAGACAGATTGCACCGACATTGGCTTCCTTAAGTGATAAGAGCTTGTCCTTGCCATTCTCATCTTTAACCCAGACCTTTAACTGGTCATAGACTTCATCATTCTCATCAATCCATCCGTTGCCGTCAGAATCGTATTCTGCAAGCTCGGAAAAGCCATTACCGGTCTTGGTTCCGAACAGCTCGCTGCCGTCATTGATAATTCCGTCGCTGTTCTTATCAAGAGCAAGAAAGCCACTTTCAGGATTCATCTGTGCAATAGTCTCGTCTTTACCATCACAATCAATGTCAAAACTGAAGGACTTATCAGAAATAGAAACAGGATTGCATCCAAGATTAATAACAAGTGGATCTGTCAGTACAGTGTCAAAGCTGGAAACAAATTCAATGCTGTGTTCTTCCATGTATCTGCGCGACATGGTCATATCAAGATTAAAATTAAGTTTCCTGCCGTCTGCTGTTTTAACAGTTCCGGTTGTTGAAAATGAAGTGCTTTCCTTTTCTTCATAGGTTGAAGAATATCTGGTTCTTACAGTCCACACAGTAGGAGAAATCTGGTTAGTAATAGAAAGGGTTTTTGAGGCTTTGTCAGATGAAGATGTGTCAGAGACTGAATTGCAGGATAAACTGTCAGTATCATGAAACATTCCACGGAAAGACAGAGACTGAATAAAATCCAACAGGGACATATAAACCTTTCTTGTTATTTCTGTGTAACTGAAGCTTACATTCTGCCGCATAGAAACTAAGCTGGCTTTGTTGTAAGCAGGTGATAAAGCCTCCGTGCCTTCTGGTGATTCCTCACCAGCCAAATCCGTTTTAGAAGAATCGTCTGGGACATTAAGCCTTCCAGAACGATTGTAGAGTGGCATCATCAGAAACATGTCGTCATACTTTCTGCCTGGATAATCAGAAGAATTACTAAAATATGATTCTTTCTGGCTTAAGCTGCTTCTTGCCTGGCTCATTCCAAAACTAAAGGAGTTACCAGAGCTGCCTGCTGCGACCATGCCGCTTGATACCTTTTGTGAGTAGTGTCTTCTTGAAGACATACTCATGTTGCTGTCTGCAATTATCATAAGTATACCCGCCTTTCATCTTCAGCAATGAACACGGTTATATATAATATCGGTTTAAGCACAGAATACTTAATAATAAAATGTCAACTAAAAAACTTTTATAAAATAACTTTGCAAAAGTACTGGAAATTCTTATTTAACTGTTGTAATATGATAGCAGAGAAATATCTGCATAAGCAGAAATAAATTATTGAGCCGTAAACTGGCAGAAAGAGGTCATATATGTGGACAGCAGATTTAGGAAATGGACGATACAAGAATCCAATACTTTACGCTGATTATTCAGATCCGGACGCAATCCGTGTCGGTGATGATTATTTTATGATATCATCAAGCTTTTCTAATGCTCCGGCTATGCCGTTGCTTCATTCTAAGGACCTTGTAAACTGGAAGGTTATTAACTACATTTTGGCTGAAATTCCAGAATTCAGATATAGAAATCCAATTCATGGATGCGGAGTGTGGGCACCTGCAATAAGATATCATGAGGGTACATATTATGTGTGCTTCCCAATGCCAGATGAAGGAATATATATGACTACCGCAACAGACCCTTATGGTGAGTGGAGTAAGCCAGTGAATATAAGACCAGGCGCAGGCTGGATTGACCCATGCCCATTCTGGGATGAGGACGGAAAGGCATATCTTGTTGCAGGAGTTGCCAAGAGCCGTATCGGATACAAGAGTGTGCTTCATATGGTAGAGATGCAGCCAGATGGAATGGGGCTTATTGGTGAGGAAAAGATTATATTTGACGGTAACTTAAATGACCAGATTACAATAGAAGGTCCTAAGATGTATAAGCGAAACGGATGGTATTATATATTTGCACCGGCTGGAGGTGTTAAGACAGGCTGGCAGACAGTGTTAAGGTCGAAAAATGTGTTTGGACCATATGAGTATAAAGTGGTTATGAGACAGGGAGATTCGCCTGTCAATGGACCTCATCAGGGGGCATGGGTTGATACAGTTACAGGACAGGACTGGTTCATACATTTTCAGGATGTGTATGCAGCGGGCAGAATAACACATTTGCAGCCAATGAGCTGGGAAAATGACTGGCCTGTAATTGGAGTTAAGAAAGATGGCAATGATTACGGCGAGCCTGTGATGGAGTACGAAAAACCTGATGTCGGTGCCGTTTATGAAATATGTGAGCCAGATACTACAGATGAATTCACAGAAGATACTTTGGGACTGCAGTGGCAGTGGAACGCCAATCCTGATAGTGACTGGACACAGTCTGGCACTGATGAAAGCGGAAATGTGTCTGATGACGGTTCTTATATAAAGCTCAATGCGGTTGGAAGAGCATCAAACAGACCAATTGGCGATTACAGAAATCTTCTCCTGCAGAAGTGGCCGGCACCGGAATTTAGCTGTATTACTAAGATGAATATCAGCGGAATGGCTGATGGTGATAATGCCGGATTCATTCATATGGGAATGGATTATCTGGCAGCAGATGTGACTGTCAAAGGCGGTAAGATGGAAGTGTATGCAGTAAAGGGTGTGCAGCAGTTTGACTGTGACCAGGCTTATACTAAAGAGACTAAAGAATTGCTTGCTTCATACGATAATCTTAAGGAAATATATTTCAGATACACAGTTAAAAAGACAGGAACTAAAGACTATGTTGAGGGTGGACTTCCTGTTAAGGAAGCACCTGTTGAGACAGTAACAATAGAGATAAGCACAGACGGAAAAGAATACACCAACCCTGTTTCCGTTATTGCCAAAGCCGGAAGATGGGTTGGTGTAAAGAGCGGTGTATATGTATCACATGATAATTCTGTCAAAAGTGAAAACAAAGGTTTTGTTACGGTAGATTATGTAAGATACAGCCGTTAAATATTCTTAATGTTTTTCTTAGCCCACAATTCAAGGGCTTTCGCATTATTGGAAATAAGATCGAGGGATTCAAGTATCTGCTTGAATTCCTCCTGTTCTCCAATATCAACCTGGCCATCAGCAGAGATATTGATAATAGAAGCACGCAGGTTTTCAATATCATTCAAAGAACCAAGCATTTTTAATGATAATCTGTCAAATGAATTAATCTCGACTTCCTTCATTGTAAGCCTTCCAATCGGACATTCGTTTGAGCAGTAATTGTAGCAGAGTTCGGGAGCGTTGTAGCATTTTGACATAGATACAACCTCGTCTGCATAAGGTGTTACATTGCCAAGTTCAATTCTTGCAAGTCTTGTTCTGTCTATACCTACGACATCTGAAGTTGCTTCACGGCTTTCAAATTCAGTATTTTTCTGTGCTGCAGAAAATCTTGCCTGATAATATCTGTTATCAGATGCTTTAGTTGCTTTTTTCATAGTGAATAGTTCCCCTTTTTTATATTTAATAAAATACATGATCTCCGATAACGGTTCCGCCCACATCGACAGAACTGTCATATACATGAAAATATAGTGCGTTAATATTGATATAACCGTTAAGCACATCGATGGCTGCCTGGGTGCAGGCTGCATTTGCACCTCTTGCAAGTACTATTGCAAATCGTCCGCTGGCAACAGGTGAAAACTGGTAAGGTGCATATATTACGCCGCTTATGCTGTTGGCAAAGCGTGGGTCAGCAACTCTGTTGATAACTACACTTCCTACAGCACATTTGCCCTCATATGACTGGTTGCCGGCTTCACATTCAATAATTGCTGCGAGCATTGCAACATCTTCGGCAGTGTGATTCTTAAGAACATTGTTAAGAGCGTTCTGGTCAACCATAGCAGAGCCGGAAGATGAATTATTGCCTGTATTACCGGCGTTATTAGCTTTGTCAGCCTCTTCCTGTGCTTTTCTTGCAGCTTCAAGAGCTTCCATTTCACGGCGCTGACGCTCTAACATTTCCTGTTCAATCTGCTTTTCGTATTCAAGCGCAAGTGCTTCTGCATCAGTAATGCTGTCACTTGTAGTGTCAAGCTCTGTCTGGCATTGTGAGAGAAGCACAGCAAAATTATCAGCTTCGCGGGCTGCATCATCTTTAAGAGTGACAAGTTCGGTCATCTCTTCTTCAAGCTTTGCCTGAGTTTCTTTAAGAGAAGCCAGAAGGTCACTTAATTCCTGCATCTTCTGGTGGTCATAATTAGAAATCTGCTGGATATATTCTGACTTGGATAAAAGGTCAGAAAGGCTTTCAGCCGACAGAAGCGTTGACAGGATAGTAGCATTATTATTCTCATACATAAACTGTATACGAAGTTTCATGGAGGCGTACTGCTGGTCAATCTCTGCCTGCATATCAGCAACCTGGATATTGGTAGCATCTATCTCGGACTGCTTCGCATTAACTGCATCCTCAATAGAAGACAGCTTCTCTCCGGAAGCAGACAGCTTCTCGTTAAGCTCCCCGTAAGATGCATTGAGTTCGCTCTGTTTATTTCTTAATTCTTCAAGCTGTTTATTAACAGCGTCGAGGTCATCCTGTGTATCAGCCATCAACTGGTCAGGATAAGCAAAAAATGGAACAGCAAATGTAGCTGCCATGCAAAGCGAAAGACCAATGGCTGTTAAATTCTTTAATCTTAATCTGATAAAATGTTTCACATAGACTCCTAGTAATCATTATATTTTTATAAACAAAAAATAATATTAGTATAAAATGTGCTGGAATAAATTGCAAGCCAAGCTTTCCATGGTGTATATTAATTGAAGGTTGCGGATTGGGAATTGGTCTGCGTCTTAAATGTTGTGTATATCAGTTGCGGTGTCTGACTATAGCATACGCTTGAATGATCCGGGCTGTGTGTAACTAAATGCCGCTATATACATAAGGGCGGTGCGTCAAATCTCGTTCAAGCGAAGCGCGTTTGATTTGATACACCGTAATAAACTCTGTAGATAGCGGCATTTAGTTACACTAAGCGCAGGATTCCTGAAAGCGTATGCTATAGTCAGATGCCACAACGTCATGTATGCAAGTCGAAGGATGCAGACAAGTTCCCAATCCGCAACCCTCAATAAAATAAAAGGAGTATTCCATGCTTGAATTAAATGATATAAAGAAAGACTATGTGTCCGGTTCTACTACTGTGAGCGCACTTAAGGGCATTAATCTTAGGTTCAGGGACTGCGAGTTCGTGTCGATTCTTGGACAGTCCGGATGTGGTAAGACTACTATGCTTAATATTATAGGCGGACTTGATAAGTATACGAGCGGCGACCTTAAGATAAATGGAGTGTCAACTAAGAATTATAAGGACAGAGACTGGGATTTTTACAGAAATAATTCTATTGGTTTTGTGTTCCAGAGTTACAATCTGATTCCGCACCAGACTGTTTTATCTAATGTAGAGCTTGCACTTACGCTTTCAGGTGTATCTAAGGCAGAGAGAAAGAAAAGAGCGATAGAGGCACTTGAGAAAGTTGGACTTGGAGAGCAGATTCACAAGAAGCCTAATCAGATGTCAGGTGGACAGATGCAGAGAGTTGCCATTGCAAGAGCACTTGTAAATAATCCTGATATCCTGCTTGCTGATGAGCCTACAGGAGCGCTTGATACAGAGACAAGTATCCAGATTATGGAGCTTTTAAAGGAGATATCAAAGGACAGACTTATAATTATGGTAACTCATAATCCGGAGCTTGCCAAGGATTATTCTACAAGAATAGTCAGATTACTAGATGGTGTGATAACTGATGACTCTGATCCATATTCGTTAGAAGATATGGAAGCTGATATCAGGGCTAAAGAGGCTGCTAAGGTTAAGACATCAGAAAAGAAGATTAAAAAGTCAGGAAAGAAGCAGAAAACATCTATGTCATTCTTTACAGCACTTTCACTTTCCTTTAATAACCTGATGACTAAGAAAACAAGAACGATTCTTACTGCATTTGCAGGAAGCATAGGAATTATCGGTATTGCAATGATTTTGTCTATCTCAAATGGTATCCAGTTATACATAGACAGGGTTCAGAGAGATACGCTTTCGAGTTATCCTATAACACTTCAGGCGGAAGCCATTGATATAAGCAGTATGGTATCAAGCATGACAGGTAATTCGGATTCAGAAGAGCATGAGGATAAGTCTAAAATATATTCTAACGATATCATGGGTGACATGATTAATACCATGGTAAAGGAAGTTAAGAGCAATAACCTTTCTGAGTTTAAGAAATACATTGAAAACGGCAGCTCTGACATTAAGTCATATGTAAGTGATATCCAGTATTCATATGATGTTCCTCTTAACATTTATATGAAGGATACTTCTAACGGTGTTGAGCAGTTAAATCCAAGCACAATGTTTGATTCGATATATGGCGAGGGTGCAACAAGCACATCTTCTGCAATGTCATCAGGCATGGGTATGGGGATGTTTTCTAACAGCAGTGTGTGGAACCAGCTTTTAGGAAACCAGCAGGTTCTTGATGAGCAGTATGATGTCCTTGCAGGACACTGGCCAGAGAAATTCAACGAGGTTGTGCTTGTTGCAGATAAGAATAACGAGGTTGATGATTATACACTTTACTCACTAGGTCTTAAAGACCCTGAGGAAGTAAGAACACTCTTTAAGAAAATGATGGTTGGTGAATCATACGAAACAAAAAAAGATATAAGCTATACATTTGACGAGATTCTTGATACAGAGTTTAAGCTTGTTATGCCTACAGACATGTATAAGTACAATGATGTGACTGGTACATGGGACGATTACAGCAAAGATGATAAGTATATGACAAATGTTGTAAATAACGGAACTGACATTAAAGTATGTGGAATAATCAGACCTAATGATGATGCAGTCAGTACTTCACTTTCAAGTGGAATCGGTTATACAGCAAAGCTTACGGAATATATTATCGAAGAAGTAAAGAACAGTGAGATTGCCAAGGCACAGCTTGCTGATACAAGCGTTGATGTATTTACAGGAGTTCCATTTGACAATGACAGGAATACAGAGATTACAATGGATGATGTAAATGCATATATGGCAACACTTTCACCAGAGGAAAGTGCTCAGATGCAGGCAATGACAAGTGGAATGAGCGATGATCAGATACTACAGCTTTTCTCAGCGTCACTAAAGGCTAGAACAACAGATGCAACATTAGACAGCAATAAGTCGAAGCTTGGAATTACAGACCTTGATACACCTTCGCAGATAGATATATATGCAACTGATTTTGATTCTAAGGAGAAGGTTCAGAATATTATTAAGGATTACAATAAGCTGCAGCAGGACGATGGCAAGGAAGAAAATGTTATTAACTACACAGATTATGTTGGAATAATGATGTCATCAGTAAGTACAATTATTAATGCAATTTCATATGTTTTAATAGCATTTGTTGCAATATCACTTATAGTTTCTTCAATAATGATAGGTATTATCACATACATTTCAGTACTTGAAAGAACTAAGGAAATTGGAGTATTAAGAAGTATTGGTGCTTCTAAGAAAGATGTTTCAAGAATATTCAATGCAGAGACACTTATTGAAGGTTTTGTCTCAGGCGCACTCGGCATTGTTGTAACTTTATTGTTGTGCATACCTGCAAATGCGTTGATTAAGCACCTTACAGACATTTCCAATGTTGCACAGCTTCCGGTTGCAGGAGGAGTAATACTTATAATAATAAGCATGTTCCTTACATTTATTGCCGGACTTATCCCAGCAAAGCTTGCAGCTAAAAAAGACCCTGTTGTGGCATTAAGAAGTGAATAATGTCTTTACTTCAAAACTTCACTGTGTTAAAATTTAAAAGTAATAAGCCAATGTTATTTTTGGAAAACCGGGGTGGATAATTATGAACAATAAGTTAAAGACACAGGCTGTTGAGCAGCTTTTTCAGGCAATATTAAGTCTTAAGGATTTAGATGAAGCATACGATTTCTTTGAGGATGTATGTACAATTAACGAGATTTTATCCCTATCCCAGAGATTTGAGGTTGCCAAGATGTTAAGAGAACACAGGACATATCTTGATATTGCAGAGAAGACAGGTGCGTCTACTGCGACAATCAGCAGGGTAAACCGTTCGCTTAATTATGGTAATGACGGGTATGACAGAGTATTTGAAAGACTTGGCATGCTTGAGAAAGAGTCAGAAGATAATAAGTAATATATGAAGCAATGTAAAAGGGAACTGTCAGTACTGGCAGTTCCCTTAATTTGTATGGATTATTTCTTTCTGTCTGTTTTATCAGATTTTTCAGGATGCTTTGGCGCATGCTTGGCAGAGTAATCATCAATCAGACTTTCAATCATGTTCTTCTTCATGTATACATCAAAGCTTAAAAGGCATACAAGGCTGAAGAACTGTAAGAATTCTCTGTCATCATCATTCTTTACATCTGAAAATGCATTGCTTGCCTGTTCAGACTTTGCAAATATATCTTTAGATAATGGCCTTGCAAGAGAGGATTCCATTGAAAAAATCTCTTTATATATATAATCCAGATCCGGCTTGGAACCTTCATCAAAGAATTTCTCAGTGAGAGGATTGAGCATTTTCTGTATATCACTTATTGAGAGAATGTTCTTAAAGTAATAGATAAATGTAAGGATATATATGTGTTCCTTAGAGTACTTTTTCTTTACTGGTGATGGCAGCAGATTGTTTTTGGCATAGTTGTTAATCATTGTTTTGGTTAGTACTTTATCATCAGTGGTACGCTTTGTATCGTGAAGATGTTCATACATAAATGTTGTAACCTGATCCATGTACAGATTGATGTTAGGCACATCTCCGGGTTTTATATAGTTAAGAGCGGACATATCTTTAAGAATACCGCTCATAAGCTCTTTAATATCGTTGTTCATATGTTCCTCATTTCTTTAAAAATGCGTATTCATGAGAGAATACATTTATATTAATGCTTAAGCTATATTATATAGTTTTTAAAACCACATTTCAAGTAGGAATAATATAATGAACTTTAGCATAGTGTAATGTGCATATTATGATATTTTAATTTTTATTACAAGAATATAAAATATGTTTCATAGGAGCAAATATTCGTGACTTTTTACTCCTGATATATTATAATGAAAAAGGTTTTTTAAGAATTCTGGGAGACAGAATTCGGATGCACCAGAGGGTGATATGTGCCAGAAAGCGGCACAGGAATGGAGGATTATTATGGGTATTTTAACAAGATTCAAGGACATTATGAGCGCTAACATCAATGCACTTCTCGATAAGTGTGAAGATCCAGAGAAGATGATTGACCAGTACATGAGAAATCTTGAGAGCGACCTTGGAAAGGTTAAGGCAGAGACAGCTTCAGTTATGGCTGAGGAGACAAGATGTAAAAGAGAGCTTGATGAATGCACAGCAGATGTTGCCAAGTATCAGTCATATGCAGAAAAGGCTCTTAAGGCTGGCAACGAGGCAGATGCAAGAACATTCCTTGAGAAGAAGCAGCAGTTAGTTTCTAAGCAGGCTACATTACAGCAGACATATAATATTGCAGCAGACAATGCAGCTAAGATGCGTCAGATGCATGATAAGCTCTGCAAGGATATCCAGTCTCTTGAAGCAAGAAGAGATGCAGTTAAGGCTAAGGTTGCAGCAGCTAAGGCTCAGGAGAGAATCAACAAGGTTGGTTCAAGTGTTAACAGTGTTGGAACAAGCATGGATGCATTCGGTAAGATGGAGGCTAAGGCTAATAAGATGCTTGACGAGGCTAATGCAATGGCAGAGCTTAACCAGACACAGCTTGAGGCAGATGTTGACAGTCTTGCAGCTAAGTATGATGCAGAGCCAGCTAACACAGCAGTTGATGATGAATTAGCAGCACTTAAGGCTCAGATGGGCTTATAATTCAGAAGCACATTTATAATGAGATAAGCAATACATAGATAAGGAGAGGGAACATGGGATTATTCAAAGGGCAGTTTGCCAACGTAGTTGAATGGGAAGAGTACAGAGATGATATAATCTTCTGGAAATGGACCAACAGAGAAATCAAGAAAGGCAGTAAGCTGATTATCCGCGCCGGCCAGGATGCAATCTTTATGTACAATGGTAAGATTGAAGGTATTTTTAAGGACGAGGGAAGCTTTGATATTGAATCACAGATTATTCCATTCTTATCAACACTTAAAGGCTTTAAGTTTGGCTTCAACAGTGGAGTAAGAGCTGAAGTTTTATTCGTTAATACTAAGGAATTCACAGAGAAGTGGGGAACTAAGAATCCTATTCTTATTCCAACACAGGCACTTCCAGGTGGCATGCCAATAAGAGCTTTCGGTAACTTCTCGTTTTCAGTATCTGATTACATTACGCTTATAGACAAGGTAGCAGGTGTAAAGCAGATGTACACTGTTGCAGATGTTAAGGAAAGAATATCAGCAGTTCTTGACCAGCTTCTTATGAAGTGGATTTCTAAAGAAGGCAAGGATATGTTTAATCTTCAGGCTAATGCTTATGATATCTCAGCGGGTATTAAGACAGACCTTGATATGGAGATGAGCAAGTTAGGAATCACAATAACATGCTTTACTATCTCAAGCTTCTCTTATCCGGAAGAAGTACAGAAGATGACTAATAAGGCAGCTTCTCAGGCAATGGTTGGAGATATGAACAGATATACACAGATGGCTATGGCTGATAGTATCGGCAATTCAAGAGGCGGTTCGAATATTGCCAGTGATATGATGCAGCTCCAGATGGGAATGCAGGTTGGACAGCAGATGATGAATAACATGAATACTGCAATGAATAATAATGCAAATGTGTCAGGTGGCACAGCACCTAAGTTCTGTCCTAACTGTGGAACACCAACTAATGGCGCTAAGTTCTGTTCTAACTGTGGAACAAAGCTTGCATAATCTGACAATTAGTAATATGTGAATTTAATAAATAACAATCAGGGATGTTGTCATATTGGCTTGGCAACATCCCGTTGTTTTTGTATAATGTGGTAGTTGGCAGAAATAAGGTGGATATAGATTTCACATTTGCATGAAGGTGGATATATGAGATTAGAAGATTTGAATGACAGCCAGAAAAGGGCAGTTAAATATACAGATGGCGCGCTGCTTATTATTGCTGGGGCAGGCTCTGGAAAGACGCGTGTGCTTACGAACAGAATTGCATATTTAATAGAAGAATGCGGAGTAGACCCATATAATATTATGGCAATTACATTTACTAATAAAGCTGCAAGAGAGATGAAAGAACGAGTTGAGACTACTGTGGCACAGGGTGCAGGGGCTGTATGGGTAAGTACATTCCACTCAACATGCGTGAGAATTTTAAGAAGATACATAGACAGAATTGGATACGATAATAACTTTACGATATATGATACGGACGACCAGAAGTCTGTAATCAAGGATATATGTAAGAAAATGAATATAGATACGAAGATGCTTAAAGAGCGTGCAATTATGAGTAAGATTTCATCTGCTAAAGATGAGTTAAAGACTCCTGATGAGTTCGAGCTTGAGGCAGGTAACGACTATAATCTTAGAAGAATTGCGGGCGTATACAGAGAATATCAGAAGACGCTTAAGCTTAACAATGCACTTGATTTTGATGACCTGATATTCAAGACGGTTGAGCTGTTTCAGAGTGATGCAGAGGTACTTGAGCATTATCAGGACAGATTCAGATATATAATGGTTGATGAGTATCAGGATACTAATACATCACAGTTTAAGCTTGTTGCAATGCTTGCAGCAAAGTATGGCAATATATGTGTGGTTGGTGATGATGACCAGTCTATATATAAGTTCCGTGGAGCAAACATTTATAATATTCTTAACTTTGAAAATGTGTTCACAGGCGCTAAGGTTATAAAGCTTGAGCAGAATTACCGTTCGACGCAGACTATTCTTAATGCTGCAAATGCGGTGATAAGTAATAATATTGGCAGAAAGAGCAAGTCACTCTGGACTGATAATGGAGAGGGCGAGAAGGTCAATTATACTCTGTATGAGAACGGGTATGATGAGGCAGAAGGCGTTGCGAGTGGTATTGCAGAGTATGTAAGGGATGGCTGGAATTATAATGATGTTGCCATTCTTTACAGAACTAATGCACAGTCAAGAGCCTTGGAAGAAAAGCTGATGATTCACAACATTCCATATAAGATATATGGCGGACAGAATTTCTATCAGCGAAAGGAAATCAAAGATATTCTTGCTTATCTTAAAACTATTGATAATGGTCTTGATGGTCAGGCGGTTAAGCGAATTATAAATGTTCCGAAGAGGGGGATTGGTAATACTACGATTGACAGATTGCAGGAATATGCAGATTTTAATGATATTACTTTCTGGGAAGCACTTGTCAATGCAAAGGATATTGACACAATAAAGAATGCGGCACTTTCCAAGTTAGAGCCATTTGTTGACCTTATTGGAAGACTGCGTGCCAAGGAAGAATTCATGTCATTAAAGGAGCTTGCTGAGGCTGTAATTGAGGATACAGGATATATTGAGAGCCTTTCACAGAATGAAACGGTGGAAGAGGTTGAGGCAAGACGCGAGAATCTGGATGAATTCATTAATAAGGTTGTAAGCTATGAGGAGAGCTGTAAAGAAGCAGGCGAAGAGCCTACACTTTCAGGACTTCTTGAAGAAGTTGCCTTAATAGCGGATATTGATAATCTTGATGAGTCAGAGCCTCATGTAATGCTTATGACGTTGCACAGTGCGAAAGGTCTGGAATTTCCAATCGTGTATATGACAGGAATGGAGGACGGACTTTTCCCAAGCTATATGACAATTGTGTCAGATGATTCAACTGAGATAGAGGAAGAGAGAAGACTGTGCTATGTTGGAATAACAAGAGCAGAGAAAATACTTAATCTTACAAGTGCCAAGTCGCGTATGGTACGTGGTGAAACACAGATGAATAAGGTTTCAAGATTCATTAATGAAATTCCTAAAGAATATATGCACATAGAAAACAATTCCAGTGGGTATGCTAAAGGCAGGATTGCATATGGCGGGACATCAGATGAGCCGGATACAACAGGCATTAACATGCGTGCAACAGCCAGATCAATTCTTAGCAGCTACGGAAGCGGCACACCAGGCGGAAGGGCAGCAGGAACATATAGCTCAAGAAAGGTTAAGATAAATGGTGGTTCTAATCCGGGATTTGGAAAAGACCCTATGGAATTATTTGACCTTAAGAAACCAGAAAAGAGAAAGACACCGGCAGATTCTGTAAGAAGTGCTTATGCAGGAATGCCTACACGAAGCGGCTTATCTTCAAGAAATGTAATAGGTGCTGCAAGAGGTGCAGATATAAGTGCAAAATCTTCAGGTGGACTTGGCTACAGTGTCGGTGATATGGTGAGTCATGTGAAATTCGGTGAAGGAAAAGTACTTGCTATAGAGGATTCAGCAAGAGACTATATGGTAACAGTTGAATTTGCAGAGTACGGACAGAAGAAAATGCTGGCAGGATTTGCCAGACTTAAAAAACTATAATGACAAATGTTTAACGCTATGCTATAATATATTTATTAAATCCGTGGTTTGAAAGGAGATATTGTTATGAGTAAAGAAAAATTAGATGAGCTTATCGCAGCTACTAAATTAGGAGAACTTATTAGCAAGAAGGAAGATGAAGATAAGAAATGCTGCAAGAAGTGCAGCACAATTATCATAGCTGTTCTTGCTATCGTTGGTGCAGTTGCAGCAGTTGCTGGTATCGCTTATGCTGTATACAGATATTTTACACCAGATTATTTAGATGACTTCGATGATGAAGATTTCGAAGACGAAGATTTTGACGATGATTTCGAGGATGAAGACATCGAGAAGTAATGTAATAAGTGTGATATGATTGAAAGCCACAGCCGGCTTGATATGTCCATTAGGATATGTCAGCGGTTGTGGCTTTTTTATTGCATAATATTTAATTATTTCTTAATTGACATAGGGGTGTAATCAGTGTTATATTACTCAACCCTGTCATTAAGCAAAATTTAAGGGGAGGAAAGGAAAGCAGGAATTTATGACATTTTATCAGGAGTTACAGTTAAGCTCGGCTGGTTCAAAACAGCTTATCAAGAACACACAGGATTCTAAAGAGAAAAGAAGACATATTCTTATATATAATTTTAAGGTGTATCTGGTTATGATATTCTGCGTCGCAGTAGTTACAGTATTCAGTAAGCTGCTGGGGAATAATAATAGTGTTGCCGGAGTTACAGTGCTTCTTGCGGTGCTGGTATTAAGACAGGCGGATTTTGGAATTAAGACATCACATGGATTGATTTCGATAATGGGAATATATGCGATATTGATAGCAGGACCGAGGGTTTCCAATATGGTACCGCCAGTTGCTGCATTTGTAATAAATGTTGTGTGTATTATGCTTCTTATGATAATGGGATGTCACAATGTAATTATGTATAATCATTCAACATTTGTTCTTGGGTATCTATTGCTACAGGGATATGATGTCACAGGACATGAATATATGATGAGAGTTGTGGGACTGCTTGCCGGGATGTTAGTATGCATGATTATTTTCTATAAGAATCAGAGGAATAGACCATATAGAAGAACATTCTGGGATTTGTTTAAGGAATTTAATATTAATTCAGCAAGGACAAGATGGTACATTAAGCTTACATTTATCGTATCAAGCGCTATGCTGATTGTTTCACTGATGGGACTGCCTAGGGCAATGTGGATTGGAATTGCGTGCATGTCAGTGTGTCTGCCGTTTTCTAAAGATGTTGATAAGAGAATTGGAAACAGGGCATTGTTTAATGTTGTTGGATGTGCGATTTTTGCAGTGATGTATATAGTACTGCCAGAATCAATGTATCCGTATATAGGCATGATAGGTGGTATCGGAGTCGGATATTCCGCTGGTTATGCATGGCAGACAGCTTTTAATACATTTGGCGCATTATCAATTGCGGCGGGACTTTTTGGAATGCCTTATGCAGTTGCATTACGTATAGGACTGAATGCTGCCGGGGCTGCTTATACATGGCTGTGTGACAAGGTACTTGAAAGAATACATTCTGCAGTGCAGGCAAAGAATGTCAGCGTGGCGGAGTAAATGTGACTACTATACTTTAGCACATTTTTCTGATAAAATTATATAAGGTATGCCGTTATGTGAATAAGTGCTGCCAGAAACTATTAATATGTTAATAACAGGCACAATTCATGTGCGGAATGGAGTATAGATTGAAAAAAGGAAGCGTATACGAAGGTAAAGTTGAAAAGGTTGATTTCCCTAACAAGGCGACAGTGTGGGTGACAGATGAGGACGGACAGAAGGAGAAGGCAATCGTCAAGAATGCAATTCCAGGACAGACTGTCAGATTCTGCGTGAATAAGAAAAGAAAGGGACATTGCGAAGGCAGACTTATGGAAGTTGTTGAGAAGAGTCCGCTTGAAACCAACCCGGCATGTCCACATTTTGGCAAATGCGGTGGCTGCACTTACCAGACAGTAGCTTACGAGGAACAGTTAAAGATTAAGAGCGCACAGGTGGAAAAGCTTCTTAGCGAAGTTGTTTCGGGTGAGCTTCCATTTGAGGGGATAATCGGAAGTCCGGTCACAGAAGAATACCGTAACAAGATGGAATTTTCATTTGGTGATGAGTATAAGGACGGACCGCTTGCACTCGGACTTCACAAAAGAAACAGCATGTATGATATTGTTCCAGTTACAGAATGTAAGATTATTGATGAGGATTACAGAAAGATTCTCACATGCGTTCAGGATTATGCAATAGAGAAGGAGCTTCCTTTCCAGCACAAGTTAAGCCACGAGGGGTATCTTCGTCATCTTCTTGTAAGAAAGTCAGTAAAGACAGGACAGATTCTTGTTGATATCGTAACAACGACTCAGATTGAGCATGATTTCACAGAGCTTGTAAACCGCCTGACATCAATTGAATATAAGGGCACTCTTACAGGTGTTCTCCATACATTTAACGACAGCCTTGCAGATGCAGTAATTAACGAGAAAACTGAGCTTCTGTATGGTCAGGATTATATTGAGGAGGAACTTCTAGGCTTACGTTTCAAGATAACACCGTTCTCATTCTTCCAGACTAATTCTCTTGGAGCGGAAGTGCTTTACTCTAAGGCGCGGGAGTATGTGCTTTCTGGCGGATTTGGAGATGTGGCTGGCAGTAAACCGGTTATATATGACCTGTATACAGGTACTGGTACGATTGCACAGATGTTATCTCCGGTTGCCAGCAAGGTTATCGGTGTTGAGATTGTTGCGGAAGCTGTTGAGGCTGCTAAGAAGAATGCAGCCCAGAACGGTCTTACTAACTGTGAGTTCATTGCGGATGATGTCTTAAAGGCACTTGATAATATTGAGATTAAGCCTGATTTCATCGTACTTGACCCGCCTCGTGACGGAATCCACCCTAAGGCACTTGAAAAGATTATTGATTACGGTGTTGACAGAATGGTGTACATTTCCTGCAAGCCTACTTCACTTGCAAGAGACCTTGTTACTCTGCAGGAGAGAGGGTATAAGGTGGAGAAGTGCTGTTGCGTTGATATGTTTCCTAATACGGGGCATATAGAGACAATAGTTGCACTACATCTGACAGATTTGTAAGAATCCTTGATTTTAGGCACTTTGAGAGGTTTTTCAGGTTTAACCAGAGTGACCGAAAAACATACAAAAAGGCAATTTCTGATGGAGTAAATGTGTCTGTGGTATTGGACTGCGGCTTCGGAAACACATCAAAGGAAAAGTAATATTTTTATCATTCAACTAAATAACAGAAGCGTGAAAGACCGTTCATTTTCAAGAAAAATTGAAAGTGAGTGGTCTTTCTTTATACCTTTAAAACGGATTTTTATTAAGACGTTTTAAAGGGCTGATTCGATGTGTTCGAGAAAGGCGATATTATGGAGACGATCCGGAATGTAGATGTAAACAGATTGCATGATTTCAAAAATCATCCATTTAAAGTAGAGATGAATACAGAATTGTGCGAGCTTATGAGAAGTATTGAAAAAGAAGGAGTGCTTGTGCCACTTCTTGTAAGGACTAATCCATACGGTGATGGATATGAAGTTATATCAGGACATAGAAGGAAGGAGGCAGCAATTTGGGCAGGAGAGACGAAGGTTCCGGTTGTGATAAGAGAATTAGATGATGATCAGGCAGTTGTGGCAATGGTTGATTCTAATCTGCATAGAGAGAATCTCAAACCTAGCGAGAAAGCATTTGCGTATAAGATGAAGCTGGATGCAATGAAACATCAGGGAAAGCACCTTGACAGTGGGGCTTTGGCTCAAGTTGGACCAAAGTTTACAGATGGAAGTCAGCTAAATGAGAAGGGCAATAATACAAGTACAATAAATAGTAATGAATTACTTGCAAGACAGGTGGGAGAGAGTGTGGCACAGATAAAACGATATATAAGGCTTACAAAGCTTATCCCAAAGATACTTGATATGGTTGATGATGGGAAGATTGCATTCACGATTGCAGTAGAACTGTCTTATCTGTCGGAGAATGAGCAGTATGAGCTTCATGCAGTCATGGATTTAGAGCAGTGCACACCATCATTGTCGCAGGCAAACAGGATGAAACGTATAAGTCAGAGCGGAAAGCTGGATATGGATGCAATCTATTCAATATTGGAAGAGGAAAAACCGAACCAGCGGGAACAGATTAAGATTTGTGCCAGTACACTTGAGGAGTATTTCCCAGATGATTTTACTCCAAAGCAAAAGGTGGAACTTATAGAGAGGCTCGTAAAAGAGTGGCATGAAAAACAGATTAAAGATAATGGAAGGAACAGGTGATTATATGAATAAAAATCAGAATATACGATTTAATATGGATAAGGAATCTGATATTATGGCATGGGAGAGCCTTCACAGCAAAGATGTGGGGGAAAGATTTAAGTCACAAAACAGGTTCGTGATTGAAGCAATCAATTATTATTATGAGAGAGTTATGCGTATACAGGAAGATCCATATCTGGAAACAAGGGAAAAAGAAGATGCATTTGCGGACAGGATAGTTGGAAAGGTAGAAAGGAAAGTACTTTCCAATCTTCCTGCCTTACTGGGATTATATGTAAAGAAAGATTATGAGGAGGAATAATTATGGCGATAGACAGGACAGTTAAGTTTACAGTGAGATTAAATATGCTTAATCCGGCTCATGTAACTATTAATAAGGTTCTGAATGAGTTAAATTTGGATATATTTAAGTCAAAGAATCAGTTTTTTATAGATGCAGCAACTTATTATATCGAGAATTATGGGCAGGAAGAATTAACGCAGCCAAAGAAAGAGAAAGAGCCGGAGTTTGTATCAACAGAAGATATGGAAGCAATTGAGGAAAGAATCAGGCAGGCGGCAAAGGAAGAAGCACGTCAGGAAGCCAATAAGGAAGTTATGACAATGGTAGGAAGTCTGCTGGCTGCAATTCAGACTGGTGGAGGTGCTATGTCAGTAATGAATAAAGCTGATGCTGCTATGGAGACAGGAACGAAAAGCATATCTGATGAGGAGTCAGAGGATTATGAAGAAGATGAGACATTAGTACAGAGTGCACTAAGATGGATGATAAATGATTAGCAATAGAATATAGATTATAGAGACAGGGACTGTGTAGAAATACATGGTCCTTATTTTTATCTGCAAATATTGTAGCGACTGCCGGCATAAAACGATGGCAGAAATAAAAAGCGACTGAACAATCCGACGGCAGTAACTTAAAATGTCGTAATAATCCGACAGCATGGAACTTGAACGAAAGAAAGTCGGAAAAAGAATAAAGGAAAAGTGATGGCACAAAGCGACGGCATTATATAAGAGCGACGGCATAAAGTGAAGTCAGCTATGAAAAATGCTGTAACAAATTGCCGTCAATTAATGTGAAAAGACACCTTTACGAGATTTTAGACAATTATCAGAGCAAGAGATGCTTCAAGCAAGGGGCAAGAGAAGTTCAAATACAGCCCTCGGCGTTTGAGAGCGAAATACACCTTCCGCACAAAACTTCGTTTTGTACTCCGGGGATTTCGCGATTGCATCGAGCCTGAGAATAAATATTACTATGGCTGCATTTGAAGAATTAAATGTAGCTGATAAAAAGAAGGAGATGATAGCAATGCCAAGACATTCATTTATACAGATGACGAAACTCCATAATGTCATGGGGAGAATTGATTATATAACAAGTACAGTTAAACAGGAAAATCTATATGCCATATATGCGACACAGCCACTTCGTTCTTTTTGGAAAGATCTTGCAAAATGCAACAGAGAAGAATTTGCTAAAAGTGGAACGATAGGAAAATATATTGAGGCAAGAGAGCTGATTATAGCATTACCGGAAGGCTTGTATCATTATGAGCATGATTATCTTATCAAACATTTTGCTACGGATTTCAAGAAAAAGTATGGTGTGGACTGCTATGCAGCCCTGCATCATAACAAAAGAAAGACAAACTTTCATATTCATCTGATATTTGCAGAGAGGACGAAACTGGAAAAGCCGGTTGTAAAAGTAGCATCAAGAAACATGTTCTATGATGAAAGCGGGAAGCATGTGCGTACTAAGAAAGAGATATTGGATGCAAGTGGTGACATCCGTAATGGCTGTAAGATTATCAGAAAAGGCGAGGTCTATGAGAAAAAAGAGTTTTCTATAAAAGACGATAGATTTAAACAGGATTCATTTCTTGATGAAGCAAAGGTGCTTTTTACAAATGAAATAAATCAGCTTGTGCTGCGTGAAGAAGATAAACTTAAAGTCTTTGATAAGAACAGGCCATATCTTGCCACTAAAAAGATAGGTAAGAATAATCCTATGGAAGAGCAAATAAAAGCTGATAATGAGGTGCGACAGGAATGGAACAGGACTGTTGACCGAGCAATTGTCAGCGGTGTGTCAGAAGAGGACATATCAAAGATAAGGAAAGATGAGATAACAAAAAAGATAAGGGATTCCATAGATTTATATGGAGACAGACCGGATCTTCTTGCAAGTATTATAAAGCTTGCAATTTCTGTGCTTGAACTACTTATTAATCGTATTATGCTTGCAATGGTTGGTGCGGCTGAAAAGATTGTTGATACTGTCGTTATAGATAAATGGAAATCATCTGATAATGTAAAACTATTAAAACCTAAGATGTCATTCCCTGTTGCTAAATTTCAGCGGCTAACCGATATAGATATAGAGTTGCAAAAAATTAATAATACAATTTTTGAATATCAACAGCAACGCAGTAATCTTGAAATAGAGTTATTAGATTGTAAAGGTGTGCTAAAATCAGGCAAGTATGCAGAATTAAAAAAGCGGAAGGATATACTTGATATAAAAATAAATAATACGAAGGAAAATATATCTGAAATATTACTTAAATATGGATATGAAAATGCGAAAGAGTTCTATACAGAGCTATTTAAGGCTCGTGAAGAAAAGATAAGATATGAAGAAGATTATAAGGATTGGTTAGAACAGTGCATTAATATGCAGTTTGACGCGTCAAACTGTAATAGCATTTTTAATGAGAAAGAAATGCGGTCAAATGATATTACTCGTTAAAATTATGAATTATATTACAATTGTATTTACTGTAAACCTCACTTCACTTGCCAGCTATAGATGAATAATTATAAATATTGTGATATAGTTTTATAAGAAATTTTTTGATAATAATTATGTGTATTGATATGTAACAAGGAGATATCTATGGATAAATGGATAAATGTTTTTTATAGTGACAAAGGAGTTAAAGAAAATTATAAATTTCCTAAGATACTGAATAATGATAATGAGTATTTTTCAGCAGTTCTTAATTTTATAGACACATTAATTGAGGATTTAAGGGATAATAATATTGATAGGGATTTTATAGAAATATCCGAAAATTATAGAACTATTATTGAGGAAGTGTTGAAAAAATATTATTCAGGAGAAATAATCGCTGCGTATAATAAAATAGAGCAATTAATAAAAGAATATCAAAATAGCAATATAATTATATCCAGCATTTCAAAAAGTTATTCATTTAACTATTACGTTAAAGAAAATAAGAAATGGGAGTATTTTTTATTTTATAGAGCAAGATTTGGAGATATATCAAAAGAAAAAGAGGAAGATGCATTAAAGCATACTCCATTTGATAAGATATCAAAGATTGGAAGTAACAGATTTAGTATCCCCGGACAGCCATGTTTATATTTAGGAAGCACATCTTATGATTGCTGGATTGAAATGGGAAAACCAGCGGATAGAGATTTTAATGCAGGATGTGTATTTTTAAATAAAGATTACAGAATCCTTAATTTGTCAACAGATATATGGGTTTTGTTAAGTGCAATTGAATGTTTAAAGGAACAGAGAGATAAGAAGTTGATGTTTAAAGCATATATATTATCACAGGTGACATCTTTTGTTATTAAGGAAGAAGGGCGGAATTTTAAGTCAGAGTATATAATTTCCCAGTTAATAACGCTTGCATGTAAGTCCAATCAAATTGATGGCATTTCATATATAAGTAAGAGAGTTTCATCAAATAAATTTGGACATAATATATGTATGAATTTGGCTCTATTCGTTCCTTATGAACAGGGAGTAAAATATTCAAAAATAATGACTTCAGAGATGAAGATAGGAAATCCAGTTAACTATGCTTACTTTAATAAGTTAAAATTAGCTCCTTTAAATCTTTCGTATGACCCGTTACCATATGAGTTAAAGCGACAGCCGATAGCTATTGGGAATTTTGAAGAACAGATACAATATAGTGAAACTTATTTTTATGAATTTGACAGATACTTACCTAAAATTACACTTGAGAAGTATAGAAATTAAAAGTAATTGTTAAGATAGAGGTTTAGCAGTATAATATATCATAAAGATATCAAACAGGAGTTGACAACGATAATGGAAGGAAAGATAATTCTTAGCAGAGCAGAGCAGAGCAGAGCAGAGCAGAGCAGAGCAGAGCAGAGCAGAGCAGAATAACTAATGTGATCATAACATATATAAAACACCCAGCAGTAGGGATAGTGCGTTTTCGTACTATTTCTACTGTTGGGTGTTTTTGTTTTGCAGATTAACAAAAAAAGCATTGAAATCAACATTAAATATATCAGCAAGAGCAATTAGTTCGGACACACGAATATTGTAGGTGCCACATTCAATCTGTGAATAACTGCTTCTGGAAATCTCAATGCCTTGTAACTGCATACGGGCAACAATTTGTTCCTGTGTAAGATGAGATTGCTTTCGTAATGTACGGATATTATTACCTAAAGAGATATCCTGCTTGATTTTCTGCATAATTAATTCAACTCCAATGAAATGTATTGCAATAAATAAATTGCAGTCAAGTTGATTTTAGTTTGTTTTAAGAATATAATTGCAATGTATAGATTGCAAAAATGAGCTTAAATATAGAAGTTTAGTTACGGAGGACAAAAATGAAGTATTATAATTTGACAACACCTCAGAAGAATATATGGAATCTTCAGAAATACTATGGAGATACATCAATAGGAAACCAATGCGGAGCTATATTTTATAAAGAAAAACGGGATAATGATTTATTAAAACGAGCTATATATCAGGTTATAAGTTGCCAGAGTGGATTGCGTCTGCGTTTTGTAGAAAAAGAAGAGCCGGTTCAGTATATCTCTAAAAAATTGGAAGAAATTCCGGTAATGAGCTTTGCCACAATGGATAAGTTTGATAATTTTGCGGAAAATTTTGCAAAAAATTCTATAGGACTTAATGATAAAGCTATGTATCGTTTTGTCGTTTTTCAGGTTGGAGATCGTAGTGGAATTCTGGCAGTTTTGAGCCATCTTATATCTGATGCATGGACATTTTCTCTTATAGCCGGACAGGTAGATGAGATGTATCATAATCTTGCAGAGGGTATGGATTATGATATATGGCAGGCTGATTATACAGAATATGTGCAGACAGAAAAGGACTATTTAATATCAGAACGATATAAGAAAGATAAATCATTTTGGGAAAATAAATATGCAGCACAGCCGGAAAAAAGCATAATAAAAATGTTGCCAGCAAAATCTGACAGCATTGAAGCAAAAAGATTTACCAAATGTTTGTCTGAGAAATTAGAAAATAAGATTAATAAATACTGTAGCAACAATCAAGTAACACAAGCAGTATTGTTTGAAACAGCACTTATTACATATTTATCAAGAATAAATGCTGAAAATAACACGATAACAATAGGAATACCTGTTTTAAACCGCAACAACACTAAGGAAAAGAAGATTGCAGGTATGTTTATATCTACTATGCCTCTTACAGTGCAAGTAAAAGAAAATATGACTATAACTGAGCTTGCACAGCAAATCGGTAAAGGGCATATGGAGATATTCAGACATCAAAAATATCCATATTCAGATATATTGAAATATCTCAGGGAAAAGCAGAATTTTTCAGGAAATCTGTATGATGTCATGATTAGTTACCAGAATGCAAAAACAGATACAGAGGCTGAAACAAAGTGGTATTCAAACGGATACAGCGAAGTTCCGTTTGTTGTTCATATTGATAATCGTGATGACAATAATACCCACACAATCAACATTGATTATCAGACTGCTGTATTTAAAGATGAAAGAGAAATTGAATATATTGTCAGCCGTCTGGAATATATTCTTTCTCAGATTGTGAATGAAACATCAACTGACATAAAAGGGATTGATATTATTCCACAGGAAGAAAAAAATCTTGTATTGGAACAATTCAATGAAACTTATGTGGAATATCCAAGGGAAAAGTGTGTTCATGAACTTTTTACAGAGCAGGCAAAGAAAACACCAGATAAGATTGCACTTGTGTTTGAAGAAAAAAAATTTACATATAAGCAATTAGATGAAATGTCAAATTCTCTTGCATATTATTTAAGAGAAAAAGGTGTGAAAAGAAATGACATTGTTCCAATTATTGCAAGAAGAAGCTGGCATATAATAATAGCTATGCTTGGTGTTATGAAAGCAGGTGGAGTATATCTGCCTATTGCTGATAATTATCCAGAACAGCGTATACGAGAGATAATAAATGAGACAAATTGTAGAGTGATACTAAAATTTCATATAGATGTTAATATAGAAGATGAGTTACAAATAAATCTAGATGATTTTAATTATATGTATAAGACGGAAACTATTAAAAATATAAATAATTTAGATGATAGCAGTTATGTTATTTATACATCGGGTTCAACAGGCAAGCCTAAGGGTATAACTCAAACACATAGATGTTTATATAATTTACTTTTATGGCAAAATGAAAAATTAAATCCAGAAAATAAAAATGTTTTGGCGGATACAATTATATCATTTGATGTGTCTGTACAGGAAATATTATATTGCCTTATTGGAGGGGGATGTCTGCATTTTACAAGTGAAAAAGTTAAAGAAAATACAGATTTATTTTTAAAATATATTATAGAGAATGATATAAAAATTATCTTTACTACACCATCATATTTTAATGTTGTATATAGTATGGATAATGAAAGAATTCTTGAATCTGTATCAGATATTATATTTGCAGGAGAAAAACTTACTTTAGAACCAGAATTTATAAGGAAAGCATATAAAAATAATATTAATATCTGGAATCAATATGGACCAGCGGAAACTCATGTTGTAACTAATAAGGCTGTAAATAATCATGATATAACGATAGGTTCTCCAATAGCCAATACTCAAATTTATATTATTGACAAAAATAGTAAGCTTTTGCCAATAGGAGTACCAGGAGAACTTTGTATTGCAGGAGAAGGAGTAGGTAAGGGGTATCTTAACCGACCAGAACTTACAGCAGAGAAATTTGCCCTAAATCCATTTGCAACAAAGGAAAATCATCATGGAAAGATTATGTATCATACAGGTGACTTAGCTTGTTGGAGGGCAGATGGAGAAATTGAATATCTTGGAAGAATTGATACACAGGTAAAGATAAGAGGTCTGAGAATTGAATTAGGTGAAATAGAGAATGTCATGAGTGGTTTCACAGGAATTCAGCTAACAGCAGTGGCAGATAAACGTGATGAAAATAATCGTCAGTATTTGGTTGGATATTATACATCTGAATACGAAATTGATGAAAAAGAATTAAGAAGTCATTTATCATCTAAACTGCCAAAGTACATGATACCTAACTATTTTATGAGGCTTGATACTATGCCTATGACAGCAAGTGGTAAGACGGACAGAAAGAATCTGCCTGTACCAGATTTCACAATGAAGGAAAGAGAATATGTAGAACCGGAAAGCTCAACAGAGAAAAAACTTGCAAATATCTGGGAAAAATATTTACAACTGGATGAAATAGGTAAAACCGACGATTTCTTTGAATGTGGTGGTGATAGTCTGCTTGCTATTTCAATGATTTCTGAGATAGAAGAAACATTTTGTGTGCAAATATCAATAAAAGATATAATGGAAAATTCTGTTTTAGAGAATCTTGCAAAATGTATTGAAAATGCTAATGACATTGTGAGAATAAAAGCTAATAACAGCGATACATATAAACTTCTTCCACAGCAAAAAGCTTTATATGTCACATATAGCAAGAATCCACAGTCGTTAGCATATAATATGCCGGCAAGAATACGTATACCTAATGGGATTAATATAAATAGATTAAAGGATAGTATTATAAAGGCATTCAGACATCATAAAATTTTATTTAGTCATATAGAATCAGATGGAAACGAATTAATTGGTGTATATGATAATGATGTTGAACTTGTGTTTGAACAGTATGATAAAAATGAAATTGATAATTTTGTAAGACCATTTGATTTGTCAAAATCACCTTTAGTCAGAGTTGGAATTACAGAAAATGAAATACTTTTTGACATGCATCATATTGTCGCGGATGGAGAGACTCTCAATATTATTCTTAAAGATATACTTGGAGAATATGATGGAAAAAATGTCTGTGATGAGAAAATAACTTATGGTGATTATGCAGAATATTTTTATAAGCAGGATATGACAAGGCATAGGGAATATTTTAAGGAACAGTTAAAATGTGATTTTGAGCCTGTTGTACTTCAACTTACAAAGACTCCTGTAGAAAAGGGCTGTTCAAAAGTATATGAAATATCAGAATCAACTATATCTGTGGCTAAAAATTATGCAAGAAAGCATAACATGACAGATACAATGGTATGCTTTGGGGCATATGGATTTCTTTTATCAAAATATAGTGGGAAAAGCGATGTATTAAGCAGTATTGTACTTAAAAACCGTATTTATGCAGATACAAAAGATATGGCAGGAATGTTTGTAAATACACTACCAGTGTATATAGGTGTTTCTGGTTCGGTAAATGATTATATGCAGAGGATAAAGAATCAAATGTTAGGATTGTTTGAACATCAGGAATTGCCATTTGCTACAATTGCAGATACTGTCAGCATAAAAGATAAAAGTGTAATTAATACATCTTTTGTGTATCAGGCGGATGGAGATAAGAGTTTTACTATTGGGAAGGAAACTCTAATTCCGGAGCCGATATCTACTAATACGTCAAAGTTTGATATTATGATGGAACTGACACCTGTTCAAAACGGATTGAAGGTCAGGATGGAATTTGATGGTGCAAAATATGATGAAGCGCTAATGGACAGATTCATAGCTGCTTATGAAAGAATTTTAGAGCAATTGGATAAAGAGAATTTGGCAGATATAGAAGTAATGTCGCCTAAGGAATATCATAAGGTTATAGAAGAATTCAATGATACCTATGTGGAATATCCAAGAGAAAAATGTGTCCAAGAATTGTTTACAGAGCAGGCAAAGAAAATACCTGATAAGATTGCACTTATTGCTAGAAATAAAAAGTACACCTATCAGGAAATTAATGAAAAATCGGATGCACTTGCACAGAAGCTTATTGATTTTGGCGTTAAAGGACAGGATGTTGTTGGTGCATATCTTGATAGAACAGCCTATACAGTAATATCACAGCTTGCTGTATTAAAAGCTGGTGGAGTTTTTCTGCCAATAGATCATCGTTATCCTAAAGACAGAATAGATTATATGCTAAATGATTGTACTGTTAAATTAATAATCACAGATAAAGAATTGAATAGTGAATGGAATGTAGAGTATCTTAATCTGAATAATTATGATTTTGATGACATTTTATATACCAAAGTAGTTAATAACCCAGATGATGCCTGTTATATTATTTACACTTCGGGAAGTACAGGAAAACCAAAGGGTTGTGTACTTATGCAAAAAGGTCTTGCTAATTTTTGTGCTAACAACAATATAATTCCATATGCAGAAACATTACAACATCAAACTGTGGTTAGCGTTAATACGATTTCATTTGATTACTTTATTGCGGAAACATTATTACCATTGGTACATGGATGGACAGTTGTTATTGCAAGTGAAGAAGAAAGCACACATAAAGATTTATTTGAAGAACTTATAAGAAAACATAGTGTTAATATTATTGAAACAACACCTACAAGATTAGAAATATATACAAAAAATGAAAAGGAAGATAGTTATTTCCAACAGATACAATTAGTTGTTACTTCTGGAGAAGCACTTACGGAAAAGCTTCTTAAGCATATAAGAGATATTTGTGATGCAAAAGTATTTAATCCTCTTGGACCAAGTGAATGTAGTGTGTGGAATGTAGGAGGGGATTTTAAAACAGATATCACCATCGGTTCACCAATAGCAAATACTCAAATATATATTCTGGATAAGAATAATAAACCACTTCCAGTAGGCGTACCAGGCGAACTTTGTATTGCAGGAGAAGGAGTTGGCAAAGGGTATCTTAATCGACCTGAACTTACAGTAGAGAAATTTGTACCTAATCCATTTGCAACCGAAGAAAATCATCATGGAAAGATTATGTATCATACAGGTGACTTAGCTTGTTGGAGAGAAGATGGAGAGATTGAATATCTTGGAAGAATAGATACACAGGTTAAAATCAGAGGTCTACGTATTGAACTTGGAGAGATTGAAAATGTAATGAGTGGTTTTGCAGGAATTCAGCTTACAGCAGTAGCAGATAAGAGAGATGAGAATAACCGTCAGTATCTGGTTGGCTATTATACATCAGAACAAAATATTGATGAAAAAGAATTAAGAAGTCATTTATCATCTAAACTGCCAAAGTACATGATACCTAACTATTTTATGAGGCTTGATACTATGCCTATGACAGCAAGTGGTAAGACGGACAGAAAGAATCTGCCTGTACCAGATTTTACAATGCAGGAAAGAGAATATGTAGCACCTGCCACAGAAATGGAAACTAATTTATGTAAGTTGTTAGGTGAGATTTTACATATAGAAAAAGTCGGTGTAGAAGATGATTTCTTTGAATATGGTGGGGATAGTCTTGGTGCTATAGAATATGTTGCAAAGGCACATGGAATGGGCATTGAAATGTCTTTACAGAATGTATTTGATTATCCAACCGTCAGAAGCTTATGTGATTTCTTACAGGGAGAAGATAAAGAAAAAGTACAATATAAAGAAACAGATTTTGACAAATATAAAGAACTCTTTGATAGAAATGTTATTAAAGAAGGTGAGAAATTTGAAAAGAAATCACTTGGTAATGTGCTTCTTACAGGTGCGACAGGATTTCTAGGTGCTCATATACTTAATGAATTAATGCAAAAAGAAACTGGTAAGATATATTGTCTTGTTAGAAGTAATAAGGTAGATGATAGGCGTGGAAGATTAAGAGAAATTCTTAAGTATTATTTTGGAGACAGGTATGAATCTGAGATAAATAAGAGAATTGTTCCGATTATAGGTGATATTGAACAAAAAGGATTATCAGATGAAATACCTACAGATGTGCAGACTATAATACATACGGCGGCTAGTGTAAAGCATTATGGCTCATATAGTTATTTCAACAGAGTAAATACAGAAGGAACAGCACATGTTGTAGAGTACGCAAAAAAGATAGGGGCAAAGCTTATACATATATCAACATTAAGTGTCAGTGGTAATAGTATGGCAGATGATTTTAGTGTATATCGTTCTGATGAGGAAAAATTCTTTGATGAAACATCGCTATACATTGGACAACCTTTGGATAATGTATACATTCATAGCAAATTTGAAGCTGAACGAAGAGTATATGATGCAATGTTAGAAGGATTAGATGCAAAGGTAATTAGAGTAGGAAATCTTACAAATCGTTTAAGTGATTATAAGTTCCAGCCAAACTATACATCAAATGCATTTCTTACAAGAGTAAAAGCAATACTGGAGTTTGGTTTATTTCCAGATTATCTTATGAACCTGTATGCAGAGTTTTCGCCAATAGATAAGACGGCTGAGGGTGTTATTAAGATTGCCCAGTATGCAGACAAACAATGTGTATTTCACTTGAATAGCGACAAAGTTATATATTTTAATCGTTTCCTTGAGATAGTGCATAAACTTGGAATATCTATGTATGTTGTAAGTGGAGCTGAGTTTAACAGAGCATTACAGGAGACAATTAAACAGAGCAATACAGAGTACATATTTGAAGCATTTCAGAATGATATGGATAAGCAGGGGAAATTGGTATATGACAGTAACATTCGTATAAAAAATGATTTTACACTTTGGTTCTTAGAGAAAGTTGGATTTGAGTGGAATGAAACAGATATGGAGTATATTAGTGGCTATGTCGATTATTTCCGCAAGATAGGATATTTGGAGGTGTAGCATGAAGAATAGACCATATGCTTTGTACCAGCTTCCGCAAATTTATGATTTAAAAGATATGATATTGCAAAAGAAAAAAGCAAATCCGGATAAGATAGCATTTTCTTTTTCTAAAGCTAAAAATAGTATTTCAAAAACATATGCAGATGTTTATGAGGATGTGTACTCACTTGGAACGTGGTTGTATTCAAAGGGTTTTCATAGAAAACATATTGCAATTATTGGAGAGAATTCATATGAATGGCTCGTAGCTTTCTTTGCTATTACATGTGGTGGAAATGTGGCAGTTCCAATTGATAAGGAACTGCCGGAAAATGAGATTGCAAGATTATTGGACAAAGCGGATGTTGAGGTTATTTTTTATTCAAAATCCTATCGCGAACAGATTGAGAATGTATCATCAAGTCTAAAAAAGGATGTTACAGCTTATTGTATGTCAGATATGCAGAAATATATTGATATAGGAAAAGAGGAGCTTAGATTAGGGAAAAATTTATTCTTAGAATACAAAATCGACAGAAGACAGTTATGTTGTATTATGTTTACCTCTGGCACCTCTGGAAGCAGTAAAGGAGTTATGCTAAGCCATGAAAATATTGCAGAAGATATCAATGGCAGTTGTAAATTATTTGTTTTGAAAGGAAATACCATAGCAGTATTACCATTTCATCATGCATTCGGATTAATAGTTGCAGTTTTTATGGTATTCAATTATGGATATACAGTATATATCAACAGAAGTTTAAAAGCAATTCACAGAGATTTGCAGATGGCAAAGCCACAGACAATGTTTCTGGTTCCGTTATTTGTAGAAACATTTCATAAACAAATATGGATGAATGCTAAAAAAGAAGGGAAAGAGAAGCTGCTTCATAGAATGATAAAAATTAGTGATTTTCTACTAAAATGCGGAATTGATGTGAGAAAGAAAATGTTTACATCTGTTAGAAATGCGTTTGGTGGAGAGATGGTATATATCATAAGTGGAGGAGCTTCACTTGGTACACAGTATGTTAAGGAATTTCGCAGTTTTGGAATCGAAATACTGAATGGCTATGGAACTACGGAATGTTCCCCATGCGCTGCAGTAAATAGGAATCGGTATCATAAAGACGGAACAGTAGGAGTTGCAGTACCTGGAATAGATGTGAAAATCAGTGCTTCTGGCGAAGTGTTGATAAAAGGACCAATAGTTATGCAAGGATATTACAAAGATGATAGGGCAACCAAAGAAGTTCTTAATGATGGCTGGTATAAAACAGGTGATTTGGGATACCTGGATGATGAAGGTTTTATTACACTTACAGGCAGATGCAAGAATTTAATAATCCTTAGCAATGGAGAAAATGTATCACCGGAAGAATTGGAAGCAGATTTTCTCAAATATGATGAAGTGCAGGAAGTGCTTGTATATGAGGAAAATGGAATCATAATTGCAGAAATTTATCCGGACGAGGAATATCGAAAGAAGATTGGTGATGAAAACTTGCAAGAGCATTTTGATAAAATCCGCAAAGAGGTAAACAGCAAACGACCATTATATAAACAGGTTGGAAAGGTAAAATTAAGAGAGTCTGAGTTTGAAAAGAATACAAGTAAAAAAATATTGAGATACAATAGAAAGGAACAGACAAAATGATAAAAAAGGTAATAGATATATTGGCTGATTTTACAACACTTGAAAAGGATATGATTACAGAAAAAACGAGTCTTGTAACGGATTTGGGACTAAGCTCTTTGGATGTTATTAATGTCGTAGTAGCATTTGAAGATGAATTTGATATAGAGATACCAGATCAGAAAATAAAGGAATTAGTGACGGTGGGGGATATTGTGGAATATCTGGAGAGAAATGTATAAAGTTTATTTACTCAACAGTAAGAATTAGTAACAGAAGAATATATGATGGTATGAAAGGGTGAATAGTGACATTATGCAATATATACTGGCGATAATTGCTATAATTGCAGATATTTATACAATTTTATCTGTATGGGGATTAAATGATATAAAACAATTATGGTTAAAAATAGTGATAACATTTATAGTATTTATAATTGGCATAATATTAATGATTTTAACATATGAAGGATATGATATTAAGGTAAAAACATATATTCATAAAGATGATAAGTATTGGGTTTATACAAAAAGAAGCAAATATTTGGTAGATGGTGCTATTGTAAGTATTTATTATAAGTATACGGAATATGAAGAAGAACATGATGATTTAGTTGCATTTGGATATGTAATTGCATCAAATAAGAACTCTAATGTAGAAATAAAAATAATTGATATAGTAAATGTTGATATGTGGGGGAAATTACAGTCAAGTAATATTGCTTACAAAAAATATCATATAAAACCAAATGTTGATTATTATCGCATTTTGAAATTAGTTACGAAAAGAGAGGAGAATGATGATGTTTTTTAGGAAAAAGAAAAGAATAAGTGTTCCTGCATATATAGTGTCTACACATGGGAATGATATTGTTGTTGAAATCGAAGCAGATAACATAAAATATAAAAAAGGACAGATTGCGACAGCTATAGTTTCAACTAAACAAAAAGCGTTTAGAGGGAAAATGGTTGATGTATCTGATGTTATTGCACAAGGACCAATAACAGATATTAAAGGGAAGAACATAACAATACGTTCAAATAGTAACAATTTACTGATATCTAGAAAAGCAACGATTCAAGCAAAAAAGAATAATGCACAGGTCAGAGTAAAAGTATTTTAGTTTAATTAGAAAAATATTGTGATAGGTTAGCTTTGATAATATATAATAAAAAAGTGGAGCCCACGCATGGAACTCCACCGGCTACGGGCATCTCGAGTTTCCGCAGCACAACCACTATAAGTAATATATCATTTATATCTGGCGATGTCGAACAATATTTTTTAGTGACATTAATAGTTTATGCACTTCTGCGTAATATTCTTGTTTTGTTCATTCCTGACATTCAGCCATTTTTCTTTATATTCCAGAGCTTTCTCAGGCTTGTGCCATCTGACATACATATTATTCAGATATCCGTATACAGATTTTAGATAGTCATTCTCTGAGATATAATTATCATATGATGAAACAGCAGTATCAGACAAAGCTGAATAAGAATCACTGGTATCTATAGCGGCACCGATAATACTCTCTGCTGACAGCAGATTTTTTTCGGCTTCTACTGGTTTACCTTCCTTTAATGCAATTATTCCGGCGGCAAGCCGGCAGCAGCCATAATCCAAAGTATTGTTGCCTTCATTATCTGTAACAAGAGCATCATATTGATTAAGGACAAGCCGTGCAAGCTCTAAATCATCAGCAAGTATCAGCATATTTACAAGATTAAGCATCTGTTGGAGCATATCGTGCGTTTCAATTATTCCAGTGCCAGCATATGAAATCCTTATCTCAAATGCCTTGTGTAAGGTTTCGGTTGCTTTATCAGTTTTTTTAAGTGCAAGATATACATTGGACAGATTGTTGTAAAGGTTTGACAGCAGATTAGCATAGCGTTTCTGATTCATTGTGTTTACAGTGTCGGCTTCATTTTCAAGCAGGTGTATAGCTTTTTCACGTTTCCTTACAGCTACATCATAATCTTTTCTCATGTATGCAAGCTCTGCTTTGTAGTCTAAAAGCAATGCCCTGTCACAGACAGAAACAATATGTTCCTGTTCCATAACATATGATATCCGGTCTGCCAGTTTTGGCATGTAATCCTTGACAGAGTATTTTTCAAGATATGGAAATATATCTTGAAGGAATAACAGATAACAGGCAGAATTATCATTGATGATGTTTTCTATAACACTTATCATAGCCTGTATCGTATTATCAGGTTTTCGGACTTCTAAGCCATGCATCAGGCAGATTGTATGAAGGCTGTTCACAAGAGTCTGACAATTGGAAATGCAAGGATTTAATTCCTCATATATGATTTCCTGTATCAGAGGATGCAGGCTTATTTTCATATTCTCTATGTCATCCGTTATAAAACCATATCGGGCAAGATAATTAACATCATGCAAAGTGGCAAGTTGCAGCCAGTTTCTGAAATGATTCTTATACACACCGGATACCGGAAGGATTGACAGGTTCTTAAGTATTTCGTTCTGTGAAGAATTAAGCCGGCTGATCTGCATAAGAATACGCAAATGTTCAATCATAAGCCCATCATGATAATCCCCATCTTTATATAATTCCACATCTTCACTATCTGTGATATTAAGCCCACACATCTTTAGCTCGTGCAGTAATTCATCGGGCTCAAGACCGCCTGCTGCAAGTGAAAGAGCTGATAATACGACAGTCAGGGTGTGGGAATGAACTTCTCTTATTATCTGTTTAACTGTTTCGGTATCATCATCTGAATAAGGACAATGCGAAGCAAAAAGCTGTAAAAGATCTTTTTCAGATGCTATCTCTTTAATCTTAATAGAAGCATATTGTTTTATTTCACAGCGTGTCGTGACAAGCAATTGGAAATCATTCTTTACAAATTCTTTGAAAAAAACATCATCCTTAGGAAGTACATTAAAGTTATCAAGTATCACAAGGCTGTCCTGATGCAGAGAGCGTAGCAGCCGGTAATGTGAGTCAAATAGAGCATTCTCATCCATATCTGAAGTATCATCTGAAAATTCCATAGCTGCAATGTCTTTTCGAAAGCTGCCGGAATAAAACAGGTAGATGATATTGGTATATTTCTTTTTATTCTTGTTGGCATAATATTTTGCCAGTTCACTTTTACCTATTCCAGCAATTCCATTTATGAAAACAACGGATTCAGAAGCAAGCAGTCTGTCACATTCTTTTATCTCATCATTTCTTCCGATGAATTCTTTCACAACAGCCGGCAGATGATTACTTAGCAGAATGTCAGTAAGCTCCGGTGAATACAGATTCTTTCTGCTATGGTCAGATAATATGGCATAAAGCATAACATCTGTAAAAAATGTGGCATTATCATCAATGGCAATTAATTCATCAGCCTTGGTAATGCCAATTATTTTTCGGTTGTTATTAATCATATCTTCCAACAAATATCTGGTATTAGAAACATTTATAAGATTAGGAATAATCTTGTTCTTAAAGTCCGTAATCATCTGATTACGCCCGGTATCATTTTTGTATTCATTCAGAATATCTACAGGAACAGGTCTTGCTCCATTACACCAGCGGCTGAATGTGATGTTATCATCAGAAGCTTCACCATAGTCAGAGGCTTCATCCAACAGGAAGAGCGAAAACAGGTCACGCACAAGCCGGTGCTGTGGGTAAGTCTTTATTTTATTGTCAAGTAATGCACCTGTCACATGTGCAAATGTCAATTGATTTTTCATACTTTCTCCATGTCTATGTCAACTTCCAGTCAACATGTCGTTAATGTGTTTCGTTCTCAAAATTCACTATCATTATCACAACAAAACATAGCCAGCAGACATCAGAAGATATCTGAAATGGCTATAAACATTATAACATAGAACAAACATATGTTCTACAACTTTTTGTACATTGAAAATTAAATGAGCTTTATCATATGCCAACAGAATCTGCGAAGATGTTTCCGGTAGGAAACGGAGCGGGTGAAGACACTTCCGTCAAGGGTGGGAAATGGACTCGAGCAGGAGTAGCCCACAGGTTACGAAGCGATTCGGGGGACTAAAGGTCAGCTGTGAGACTGACAACATGTGAAATGCAGAAAGCTAAATGAAGTATCTTGCAACGGTATGATTATCACAATTGAGATTTCGGTAAAAGAAGGTGATATGTTTAGTATTTTAAGAATGGGGTGTTTACACATGGCAAAAGAATTAGAATTAGCCAAGAAACTGGCTGTACTTGGGTGGATTTTCCGCAAGGGACTGATTACCGAAGAAGAGTACAGTAGAACAAGAATTCATATTATGAGTGAATATGATGTTATAACTTTTATGACAGCATAGCCGCACATTCGTTAACATTTATATTTTGAATTATAGTGTAGGCAGTAGCAGAAATGATGTTACTGCCAATTTATTTTATACAGACAGATTTTAGGGAAGGAGCGTTTTCTATGGATGAAAAACAGGTAGAAGTAATAAAGAAAGTGGATGGTCCTGTTATCAGAGACCGCAGAAAGATGGGAAAGCCACTTACTATTACAAGAAAAAGAGTAGCAGCATATGTCCGTGTCAGCACGAATGGAGAAGAGCAGATACAGAGCTTTAATTCACAGAAGCAGTACTATCAGGATAAGATAGATTCCAATAAAGAGTGGGTTATGGTTGGGATATACGCTGATGAGGGTATCACAGGAACCAAAACAACGAAAAGAGAGCAGTTTCTTAAGATGATTGATGATTGTATGAATGGTCTTATAGATATTGTAATTACGAAGTCAGTATCAAGATTTTCACGAAATCTTGTTGATACACTGCAATATACCAGAATGCTGAAGGTAAAGGGAGTTACAGTAATTTTTGAAAAAGAGAATATTGACACATCAAAGATGGAAAGTGAGATGCAGTTATCACTTTTATCGGCTCTTGCACAGAATGAGGTTGAGTCTTTATCCCAGAATGTGACAATGGGTGTGCAGATGAAAATGTCCAGAGGAGAGCTGATGGGATTTAACGGATGTCTCGGATATGATTATAACCCGGAGGATAAGAGTATAACTATCAATGAAGCAGAAGCAGAGACAGTTCGCCTGATTTATGATTTGTATCTGCAGGGATATGGTGCATATAGAATTGCGAAGGAGCTTACGAGGCTTGGTAAGGTCAATAAAAAGGGCAAGGTTAAGTGGACAGACAGCGGTGTTAGGGGAATTCTTAAGAATGAAAAGTACAAGGGCGATTTGCTTATGGGAAAAACTTACACAGTAGACCCGATATCAAAGAGGCGTCTGGATAATCACGGTGAATCCAATAAATATTATACGAAGAATCATCATGAAGCCATTATTTCAGAGGAAGAGTGGGATAAAGTTCAGGATATTTTAAAAAGCAGATATCGTACTAATGAAAATGTATCAGATGCGGAGAGAATCAAGTTTGCAAGAAAATACGCTTTTAGCAGTATGTGTCAGTGTGGTTTCTGTGGAACTAATCTCACCAGACGTTCCCATAATCAGGATACAAAGCATAAAAAGCCGGTATGGAAATGCCGGACGGCAACGAATAAGGGAATTGCAAACTGCCCACATAGCAAAGCCGTAGATGAAGTGGTTATCGAAAATGCGTTTCTTGAGATGTTTAAGTTGCTTGCAGAGAATTTTGATAATATACTTGAATCTGTGTTGTCATCAGTGGAAGAAACATTATCCAAAGACGACAGTACAGAAAAATTGAAGCGTATTGAGAAAGAGATTTCCTCTCTTGAAAAGAAGAGAAAAAATTGACTGATATGTATCTGGATGATAAAATTTCTAAAGAAGCCTATGACGATAAATACAGTGAGATTAGCAATAAGTTGGATAAATGTGAAGAAGAAAAGCATTTATTTTCTGACTGCGTATTATCACAGAAGAATATTGCTGATAAGATGAAACTCATTAGGCAGAAGATTAAAGGGGCTGATGTACTTGATGAATTTGACAGAGTAGTATTTGAAAGTATTGTGGAGAAAGTAGTTGTCGGTGATATGGAAGAGGATGGTACAGCTGATCCGTATAAGCTGACATTTGTACTAAAGGGTATGGATGATAGAAGCATACCATATGCCAGAGACCGATATATGAATCTTCGTGAAAAGGCTGTGTAGACAACAAGGAGGAGCTTAAAAATGAGCGATAATCATGACTTGTTGAATGATAAAGATGTGTGTTCTTTTGAAGAACACGAGGCAGAAAATGTGTGTTCCAACAAAGATGCCGTTGCACGTGGAGACGGTAGTACTGCTTTCCCACAAAAAGCCAGACGGACATATCAACGTAAAAGTTGAGTTTGGTGAGGGTGAGGGAAAAGTTCCGCTTGATAATATCGCTAAAAGAGCCGAAGAATACAAGCCCAAGGAACGAGTGACCTACAAAATGATAAAGGAGTACATAGAAGCTAAATATGGCTTCAAGGTACATACCGCATATATCGCAGAGGTAAAGAGAGATTTAGGCTTGCCAATGTACGATGCTCCTAATGAGGTAGAGGAATTGAAACAGCCGAGGAAGCATCCGACAGCAGAGAAAGTGGAAGCCATAAAGGATGCGTTAAGATATTTTGAGGTTATTTAGAGTAGGTGCTATAGAGAGGAAGGATTTTATAACTAAGGAGGAGGGGGAATAAAATGGATATAATAATGCAAGCAGATAAGCATCTTTCATCTGTATCAATATCTAAACCTGAAGATACGTTATCCTGTTCTTCTGTAATCGATTTTCTTAGTGGATTAAGTGACACTATTCAGAACTTATGGTGGCTTTTTATACTTATATTTACGGTACTTGTTCTTATAGTTGCGCTTTTCTCAATTCGGAGAAAGGCTAACAAGTTTACCAATAAACAGATTGATCGCTTGATTAAAGACGGAAAATATATTCCAGGCATTTTTGTAGAGTTAAATGAAAGCAAAGAGGTATTGAGGTATTTTATTTATAGAAAGAGATGGAAAAAACGATTAGTTCAAAATTTTAACTTAGTATATGCTAATGCTTATGGTGATATTTTGAGAAAAGCATATAAGAATCCAAATGTACGCTATAAGCTTAGTAGGAAAACTTCGTTAGAAAAAATTGAAAAAGCAACGAAATCGGCATTTGATTTACATAATAACTTCAATAGGTCTAAAGTGGAGTTCAAGTCGGCCTATAAAGAATCACAAGTTCTTTTTGAAATATTGCAATATCCTTATACTGATATATTAAGGAACGTATACCAATGTAGTAAGGCTGCTAATAAGAAGTATTTTATCCTTACTGGTAGCGCAGGAAATGGTAAAACAAATTTACTATGTAGTATAAGTGAATTATTGATGAACCTTAAGGAACCCATTATATTTTTTAATGCTAGGGATATTGAGGGAGATGTTTTATCGTTTTTATTCTGTGAATTAAAACTTCCAGATATATATAAGAAGCATAAAAATATGTACCTTTATCTGGCAAATTTACTGTTGACTATTCAGCATAAACATCTTTTTATAATTGTTGATGCAATAAATGAAAATGATAGCGAAGGGTTTGGTAGCAATATCGCTGAATTTATTAATGAAATTACTAAATATAGTAGGATAAATATTATTGTGTCTTGTAGAAATGAGTATTATAAAGAACGTTTTAGGAAACATCTTGTTGAAAATGTTGATATACCAGCATTTGAATTTGATTTAAAGGAGCAACATTATACGCTTGCTGCAATTAATCAGATTATTAAGGCATACAGTAAATATTTTAATTATAGTGGAAATATTTCTCCTACTGTACGTAATGTACTCAGTGAGCAATTATTGTTGTTGCGAATATTTTTTGAAGTAAATAATGGAAGTGATGTAGATGCATATTCAATTCGAAAACATGAAATATATGCTCAGTATATTGAAGTAATAAGGAAGAGTAGCGGTGATAATATCGTAAAGGTACTTAATGCAGTGGCGGATTTCATGATAAAAAATGAGAAATATGATGAGATAAATTTATCTGATATGGAAAATGCAGGAATTACTCCAGATGTGATAAAGGAAACAATAGACAGCAGTATTCTGCTCAGTAAGAAGTTGGTTTTTCATGATGGGACGATTGCCAGAAATGAACATGAAGTCGTATATTTTGTTTTTGATGAGATGAGAGATTATTATCTTGCACGACGAATCTTGCTAAGGAATATGTCAGTAGACAATGTAAATGGTGAAGCAGTTCTGGAAAAGTTAAGACAACTAAAAGCAGTGGGAGCATCCTGTGCAGAAGGGGTTATTCATTATTGTTATGTTTTTTTTAGAACGGATGAAGTAGTTGCAAAATTAGGACAGACAGATAAAATATGTAATGCCATTCTTAATTTATACCGTATTCCAGAACATAGAGAAAAAAAGTCATATTGGCACATGCACCACAGGGAAGAACTTCAAAATCTGGGATTAAGAATTATCTTAACATCTGGTATTGAATTGTCTGATTTTGAAATTTCATATATTCAAGATTGTTTAAGGAAAGATCCATATGAAGATGGTGGAATATTATTTGATATAATGTTAGATGGAACACTTTATGGCGGTATATATAATCTTGATATGTATTTAGACATCTTGCTTGGATTAAAAAATAAAGATGCAATTCTTAATGCATTTCATAAGATCGATGCACGTAATAGTAGGGATGATCGTTTTATCCCAGAAGATTTCATCCAATATTATATTGCATTGGAAGATTCGGGAAAACAATTGCAGATTCAAAAGATTGCTGAATTATATTTGTTGTGTTTTGAATTATATGATGTAGCGGTGCAGGAAGAACTCGAAGACTTTTTCTACAATTTACCTACACATGATAAGATTCAAAGTGAGATGAAATTTAAAATAAGAGAAGCTTGTGGTTTAGAGGTAAGTGATTATGAATGAAGCATCATGTTATAAGGTAAATGGGAGAATTTACTTCCGTCAAAAGGATATACCACCTAAAGAGAAAGTAATGAAAACTTTGGGAGTAAAGAAAAATAAGTATGCGGGAAATATGATTTCTAGAATGTATGATTATTATTTTCAAGGTGCAATCAACTTTAGAAGGGAATATAGAAAGTATTACCGAAAAGAATTTTGTTCTCTAGAAAAATTTATAGAAGAACATTTTAATATTGAATGTGATGATGCTAAAAAGCTGGCTGAAGGTAATTATTCTATGAAAGAGTGCTCACGTCGTTCCATTGAAAGAAATATAGAAACGCTCAATTATGATGAGTATATTAAAAATGCTTTTTCAAAAGCAGTAGGAGGATTGGAAGATGAAGATCAGGATGGGATTTATTACGAATAGTTCTTCTACGAATTTCCTTATTATATCAAAAGAAGAATTAACGGAAGAGTATTTGTTTAAGAAACTAGGTTTTGTTCAGGGTGGTGTGCTGGAAGAACAAGGACGACAATTATGTAGTAGTATTATGGACGCTATTAATGGCGGCTTACGATATTATGACTATGACACACCTACCTATGAATCTATAAAAGAAGTTTTCGGCGATAAATCAGCAATGATATTTGAAAGAAAAGAAGGCTATCATGCATACTGGGGATATACAAGTAGTGATGATTCACCGATAACACAGTTTTTTACTACAGATAGTTTTGAAATAGAGGACAAGGACTTTTATCTTAATGGTAGAGCTTGTGTGTGGTAAAGATGATTATTTATAAGGATAAAGTTTTTGATTTTTTTGAAATTTTTAACGAAGATAATGGCACTTTATTTCGAAGTGATATAAATGGTGTTGATCCAGTGATGAGATCATTTCCGGAATTACTTGACGTAGGAATCATGGGACATTGTGATAGTGGTGAATACTGTAGAAGGGCGGGGATCGATTGCTACCAAAAAGGCGTTACAGTAAATGCTCCACATATGTCATATGATAGCTTTCTTAAAATTGTGAAACAAGCAACTGGTAAAACTTTTCAAATTGCTTTAGGTGGTGCTGGAGACCCGAATAAACATCCTCAATTTGAAGAAATATTGAAATCTTGTAGAGCATATAGAATTGTTCCTAATATAACAACAAGCGGTTTTCTAATGAAGGATAATGAAATTGAATTGATAAAAAAGTATTGTGGAGCGGTTGCAGTATCTTGGTATTCACGCTTAATAGATAAAAAGGAAAGCAATCAAGAAACTATAAATGCTGTAGAACAATTAATAAAGTGTGGTTGTACTACAAATATTCATTATGTTGTATCTAAAGACACTATTGATGAGGCGATAATAAGGCTGGAGAATGATTTGTTTCCAAAAGGAGTCAACGCAGTTGTGTTTATTTTATATAAACCTGTAGGCAATGGTATAGTAGAAAAAACATTAGAGAGTACAGATGATCGAATTGAAAAATTCCTTTCTCTTGCAACGAAGATGAAGTATTCTTACAAAGTTGGATTTGATACATGTTTTACACCAGCAATATTAAGATGGGCATATACTGTTCCGAAAATTTGTATAGATGCTTGTGAGGCAGCAACTTTTTCTATGTATATAGATAGTCAAATGAATTGTTACCCTTGTTCATTTGGTATATGGGATAAAAGTATATCTGAGTCATTGAGTGATAAAACGTTGCGAGAAATTTGGTTAGGCGAAAAATTTGCTACATTTAGAAATTGGAAGAAAGAAAAGTGTACTAATTGTAATCAACAGGTATTTTGCCAAGGCGGTTGTAGAATAAGAGTGAATATAGATTTGTGTTAAAAAATGCAAATATTAATTGGAAATTATATTGCCAGATTACTGTTATGTAAAGGCGTGATATAATTTTTAATATGGTAGAAGGATATCTGAGTAGCAAATATGTTTAATCAGCTATATCTTTGTGGGAAAAGGTTTGTATGGGCGGCACTAGTACTATATAAATGTTGGTGATATTCCTGTGATTTTGTGGGGATATGTTTTAATTTGGTGCTCACGTTGAGACTGTGGTACTGCTTTCCCACAAAAAGCCAGACGGACATATCAACGTAAAAGTTGAGCTTGGTGAGGGTGAGGGAAAAGTTCCGCTTGATAATATCGCTAAAAGAGCCGAAGAATACAAGCCCAAGGAACGAGTGACCTACAAAATGATAAAGGAGTACATAGAAGCTAAATATGGCTTCAAGGTACATACCGCATATATCGCAGAGGTAAAGAGAGATTTAGGCTTGCCAATGTATGATGCTCCTAATGCGGTAGAAGAATTGAAACAGCCGAGGAAGCATCCGACAGCGGAGAAAGTGGAAGCGATAAAGGATGCATTAAGATATTTTGAAATTATGGAGGAGATTTAATGAGTAGGTCTATCTTTTTGAGTTATCCAAGACCATTTAAAAAAAGGCAAGAAGAATTTATTGAAAGAATAATTCATTATTTTGAAGAAAGAGAGTTACAACCAAGAACGTTAGGGGTGACAGATTATGATATGGATGCGCCATTAACAGCAATAAGAAGGTTGATGTTAGAATCAAATGGATTAGTAACAATAGCGTTTAGAAGAAGTTTAATTAAACAAGGAACAGGGAAACCGATTAGTGATATTGGCGAGGAGGAGTATGATTTATCCAATAAATGGTTAACTAGTCCATATTGTCAAATTGAACCGGCTATGGCTTTCCAATTGGGATTGCCTGTTTTAATACTGAGAGAGAAAGGGGTTATTGCAGAAGGAATATTAGAAAAGGGTGTTCTTGGGGTGTATATGCCAGAATTTGATTTGAATTGGAATTTAGATGATTATTTTAAATCTAAAGAATGGATACAAATAATTCAAAAGTGGGAAGGTTATGTCAGAAAAGTTGTGGATAACAAAGGGAAAACTCCTATGCTATATTAAATGTTGTTTATGCAGTAGTCTATTACACAAACGGAATGGATGTTGTATTTTAAAATATCAGATAAATAGGACGGTTGTAGAGAAAAGCTGGTAAATAAAAAAACAAAGGAGAATATTTACATGGTAGAATGGATTATAAGTAATAAAGAATAGATATTTAGTGGCTTAGGTATAGCTATTATATCAGCTTTCTTTGCAATATTAAAAACAAAAACTCCTAAAGGTGGTGAGGGAAATCTTAATGTTAGTGGAGATAAAAATGTTATCGGGGATGGAAACATTCTTCAAATTACAAATTTTACAGAAGAAAAACAACAATCAAATATAAAAATAGTAGATATCTCTTTAAATGAAGATAAAGAATTTATTGTTGATATAAAATTGAGAAACATTGGAGACCAAGTAGCCTATATAAAAGAGATATCATTCGATATATTAGATTACTATAATATGATCAATCCGCAAATGACCCATTATCAATTGGTAGAATCCTCTCATACTTATGATGTGGTTTTAGGGAAAGAGAAACAACAAGTATTTAATGTTTCACAAAGTATAGGTGCAAATGAAGTCGATAGATTTCAGGTGAAGCTTGCAAGTTCTATAGCAGAAACGCGTATGGTTACGATTTATTACTTAACATTATCGATTATATATGATGAAGATAACAAAGTAGTAAAATCAGAGAAATATCTTTGGGCTGTTCCATCTATTAGTGAATATGCAGCATGTTACATAAGCCATACCAGCATGGAAATTGCGAAGAAAAATTATTTAGAATTAAAGAAAATGAATAACTACGATGCAATTAAAAGCAATCATTTTATAAGTATTCTTAAGAGTTATGAAGAGAATAAGTCAGATTTTTTGATTAAACATTAAGGATAAATGTAGTAGGTTATTGATTACTGCTATTCATATTATAAAGATAATTATATTTTTTCTGTTGATTTGTGGGGATATGTCTTAAAATGACACGCATGTGGAGACGTGCGTACTTTTGGGCAGAAAAGATATATAAGATATAAAGGAAGGTTGAAATACACCTTCTTTTTTTATGTAAACATTTTAGGACTAAGAAAGAGAGTAAATAAATCATAAAGAGATATGGTTATCACAGAATAAGTAAATGATACAACATGACATAATCGGATTGACTATAGAAGCGCAGATGTATATAATATAGACAAAACGAGAATGACATGAATGGCGGACAAGGGAATGGAGAAATCGGTAACACTTGAAGAAGCATTAAAAAGGATTGAGAATTTAGAAAAAGAGAATGCAGAACTTCGAGAGGAATTTGAGTATTACAGAAATCGTAAATTAAGCGGACGGCAGAAACATAATGCCAAGTGGCTGGCAATTTATAATGATTTTGTTGCTGGGTATGAGAGTGGGATGACAATGTTAGAAATAGCAAAGCGCAACAATGTTAGTGAGCGGACGATTTATAGGTATAAAGCGTATTATGACAAAATGAGGAAAGTAGAGAAAAATTAGTAGACCAATTTCATAGCGTTATTAAAATAATTGTATGAAATTTGCGGTGGATTTTTTGTACCGCAAATATGAAACAAAAATATTTGTGGTCACAGTTTGACCGCAAAACAGGGAAGGAAATTTATGCCAGAAGAGAAGGCAGAAATTTATGGGTATGAGACCAAAAATTTTAAAAGGCAGGTTAGGAATAACATTACCAAATTTGAAGGTGATGATTTTATGTTTGAATTGAATGGTGAAGAAGTGGAAAATCTTTCAAGGTGCAAAAATTTCACCTTGAATATGGGAAGAGGTTCAAATATAAAATACAAACCTCATGTGTTTACAGAGCAGGGAGTATATATGCTTATGACAGTTCTGCGCGGCGAGCTTGCAATTAAACAAAGCCGTGCACTTGTGAAAACTTTTAAGAAAATGAAAGATTACATATTAGAAAATCGTGATTTAATAGGACAGCGGGAAATACTTCAGTTAAGCATGGAGACAGCTAACAACAAAATTGAAATCAGCAAAATTTAGTAGTGCAGATGAGGTATATGAGTCCATTTATAAGCAGGCAAAGTCGTCAATATATGTCGTTGACAATTATATTGGCTTAAGGACGCTGGTACACCTTAAGAATTCTCCGGCTGGAGTAGCTATTATTTTATTCAGTGATAATGTTGGAAATAATAAACTTCATAATATAGAATTTACGGATTTTTGCAAGGAGTATCCATCTGTAAAAATCTCAATGAAAAAGACTGGCGGTATATTCCATGATCGTTTTATAGTGTTGGATTATGGAACTGCTGATGAAAGGGTTTTCTTATGTGGGGCTTCATCAAAAGATGCAGGGGCAAGAATAACAAGCATTGTTGAGGATTACGGGGTATCTAAATATGCTCCTGTGATTGCAATGCTGTTGAAAAATTCAGCTTTGGTTTTACCACAGTAGAGAGTGTGGCAGAATTATTGAAGAAGAAAACAAGATGTTACAGATACTCATTACGATAAAAAATATAAGATTTACAGAGACGATTGGATGTTTAATATGATAGAATAAATGAAATGGAAGAAACAATGACAGAACTGAAGTCTAAGATTTATGAGCTTAAGAAAAATCAGATTGAGTCAGACATTTATTGAACGCATTGATATATTTCTAGAAATCTACAAAGATGGAAATATATTTAACTTTGTGTAAATGTGAGAATCTGAAATTATTGATTATCAAAGGTAATATAGACGGAGTACTGAATCAGCAGTAACATTAGTATCTGATTTGAAATCAGACAATGAACAAGGGGGAAACTATTTGAAAAAGAAAAAAGAAGAAGTAACAATCCGTTCTAGTGCAGCAGAATATCTGACATATGTTGCCTCTGTTGGAGACCAGCAGGACAGTGTTGAGATGCGTTATGAGGACGAGAATATATGGCTGACACAGAAGATGATGGCTACATTGTATGATGTAGATGTACGTACGATTAATGAGCACATAAAAAAGATATATTTAGATTCGGAACTTGAGGAAGATTCAACTATCCGGAATTTCCGGATAGTTCAAACGGAAGGTTCCCGTCAGGTAACACGTGATACCAAGCATTATAATCTTCAAATGATTATCGCAGTCGGATTTAAAGTGAATAATGAGCGTGCAGTGCAGTTTCGTAAATGGGCTAACAATATCGTTAAGGACTACACCATCAAAGGCTGGGTCATGGACGATGAAAGGTTAAAAAGAGGAACTTATCTGACAGAAAAGTACTTTGACGAGCAGTTAGAGCGCATTCGCGAAATAAGAGCAAGTGAAAGAAAGTTTTATCAGAAAATTACAGACCTTTATGCTACTGCAATAGATTATGATAAAAATTCAGTTGCAACAAAAAGATTTTATGCTACTGTTCAGAATAAGATGCATTTTGCGGTTCATGGACATACGGCATCAGAGCTGATTGTAGAAAGAGCAGACCATACCAAAGAACATATGGGATTAACAACATGGGCAGATGCTCCAGATGGCAAGATTAAGAAAAGCGATGTTACAATTGCTAAAAACTATTTAAGTCAGGATGAAATGAAACAATTAAATCGTATGGTTACTGCGTATTTAGATTTCGCTGAAAATATGACACTGAGGCATATCCCATTGACTATGGAGGATTGGGAAAAGCGTCTTAATAGTTTTATTGAAATGTTTGATTATGGGATTTTGCAGGATTCAGGAAAGGTGTCTGCTGAGATTGCAAAGCTTCATGCTGAGACTGAATTTGAGAAATATCGTGTCATTCAGGACAGATTGTTTATGTCTGATTTCGATAAATATATGTTGGAATTAGAAGAGAGTACTAAGAGTGAATAGCGATACTTTACAGATAATTATAGAATAGGAGAATTTGGTTATTTAATCAAGAAATAGTAATGTATACATATTTTTTATCAGATTATATATCTGCTATGTCAAGTGTGGATATAAGAAAACTAAAAAAAATTACGAAAGCTGAATTTATTCAATTAATAAGCCTGCTAATATCAATGTTTTTGGTTATTGTAACAATGATATTATATCAATTAAAAAGGACACAATATTATCTTATTATTAATATACTTTTTGTTTTGATTTTATATCTAATTGAGGCATTTATTTATATCTTAAATAATAAAAGATGGAATGAAAATAATAAAGACAATAAGCAGAAACAAATAAATGATTATATTGAAAGAATAAAATCCTTACAAATGTATAGTGAAAAAGATATATTATGGTTAATTGAACAAAGTAAAAAGTATTATCAAGAAGAAAGTCATAGATTCAGTGTAGGAAATATAATTTCTTCTATTATTATTCCAATAATTATGAGTTATATATCTTTAATTACGCAAAAAACAAATTTTATTACAGCTACATATATAATGTTATTATTAATAGTTGCTATTTCGGTTTTTTTAGGCTTATATTGGTTTATTTATCCTAAGATTTATAAAATTTTTAATAGGCGAAAGTTTATTGCTAGAGATTATGAAAATGACTTGAGTTATATATTATTGAAAATGGGTAGGAATAATGAAAAATAACATACCCTTCACAATTTCCGCACCTTCCCACCATCAAACGAACTATATCCAGTCGGGTTCTTGCGGAATTCAGACGGTGATATACCTAAGCATTTCGTGAACTGGCGGTTAAAGTAGGAGCCGTATTTGAAGCCGCACTGACTGGAGATGTCTTCGATTTTGAGGTTGGTATTGGATAGTAGCTCCTGCGCAATCTTTAAGCGGTAGTGCAGCAGATATTCTATGCAGGTGCAGTTTAGCTGCTGTTTAAAGCGCTGGTTTAATGTAGTGCGGTTAAGGTGAACGAGTTCGCATAGGGAAGTTAAGGTAATATCATTCTGGTAATTGGCATGAATATAGTCTGTACATATTGTTACTGGGTTAGTATTTTCAGACAATTCGTAGAATTTTAATTTGCGTTGGTCGACATAGATATCATATATGCAGTTTATCGTCTGACGCAGCATTCTCCTTATGCGGCAGGTCCAGTAATCGTCACTCTGCGCATAGGTTTCAGCACCAATCATCAGCATTAATTCATTAATGTGAATATACTGCTGTGGTGTTAAATGAAATATTCCCTGAAAATTTCCAGAATGTCTGGTAAACATGTAAAGCATATTTCTTTCATAAACATATTTCTCATCAATACTGATGTCGTCATCAAGATTTTCAAATCTAAGGCATGCTTTAATATACCAAGGGTCAAAATGAAATGCCTTGGCGCTTAAATGTGTCTTTTCTATACATTGAAACTTATCGTATTGTGAAATGCAAAGCACAGCAGGAGCATTCACAGTCTGAAAATGTTCATTTATCTTGATAGTTGTACTGCCACACGAAATCATAATGATAGTACATCTCTTTTCTACAGGAAGCTTATCTAATGTATTATAGAAATCAAATTCAATTGGAATCTCTCTTTTTTTATGTCTGTCCGTCTGTGGCATGTTATCCCTCATTTCTGTAAATATTTTTAATAATTAATTATACACTATCTGCAAACATAGATTGCAAATAGTATAAAAATCCGCTGCATAAATGCCATTGTTAGCACATTTTACACGAGCTATACTTGCATATAGTATATATAAAGGAGTGGAAAATGTCTATATGGGGAAATTATTAAAGTACAGCAAAAAGTATTGGATACAGATTACACTTGCCTCAGTATCAAGTGTGACGGCGTCTGTGTCTACGGTAATGATTATTGATATTTTAAAGCAGATAATAGACCAGATTGCCGGTGGTACGCTTAAGCAGACGATTCATTTTATTGTAATTAAAATGTTGATTGTAATATGCACAGGAATTGTGTCTAATTACATGGTTGTTGCGATGACTGGCTTTGTTGGAGCAGGTTTGCTGCAGGATCTTAGAAATGATGCGGTAAATGCGCTGATGAAGGCATCACCTGAATACATCAATAAATGTAATTATGGTGACATGATGGAGCGCATTACTGAGGATATTGAGGGATTGGCAGGGTTCATGTCGGGATATTTCAAGGATTGTTTATATGTGCCGGTCATTACGATTGTATATTCAGTATATTTATTTTTAATGAATCCGCCATTGGCGGCAATATGTCTGTTGCCGCTTGCAATTATAGTTCCAATCAATATAAAGCTTTTAAAACCGATAAAATTGCGCCAGCACCAGTATGCAAGGGAGCTGGGGCAGACTAACAATAATATAGAAGAAGCATTTGCAGGGGTAGAAGTTATCAAATCATACAATCTTCAGAAATGTATGATGAACCGGTATGAAAAAGCACTTTACAAAACATTTGTGACATCTGATGAAACTGATCTGGCACAGTATAATCTCGAACCGCTTTCAAGGGCAATTCAGGAGATTCCGCTGGCACTTGCCATATGCGTAGGAGGCGTATTTGTATTCAGAAATGTAATTACAATTGGCGTGTTAATCGCTTATATGAGCATAATTAAGAAACTAATTGACCCATTGTCATACACATATCAGTTGGTTGTGCGTTTTCAGACAGCACTTGTGTCAGTTTCGAGAGTGTTTGAAATAATTGAAATCCAGCCTGAAAAGACTGATTATGAAGAAAAATATGTTGAAAAAGAAGGCAATTCGCTAATCAGCTTTGAAAATGTGTCATTTGCATATAAAGATGAAAATGTTTTGCATAATGTAAGTTTTAGCGTGAAGCCTGGCGAAAGAATTGCATTTGCAGGAGAAAGTGGGAGCGGAAAAAGTACTATTTTAAAACTGATTTCAAGACAGTTTGCTACAGAAAGGATTGCACTGATTTCACAGGAGACCACACTTTTTCCGTTGTCTGTTGCAGATAATGTAAGAATTGGAAATCCGCAGGCTATGCATGATGATATTATGAAAGCTTTGAATATGGCAGGCTGTGAAACATTTGTAAAACAACTGCCTGAAGGAATTGAAACCGTCTTGTCGGAGAACGGAGGCAATCTTTCAGGCGGACAGAGACAGCGGATTTCAATAGCCCGTGCAATAGTGAAAGGCGCAGAGATTCTTCTGCTTGATGAACCGACTTCCGCTTTGGATTCCAAGACTGAAATTAATATCTGCAAAACAATTGATGAAATTTCCAAAGACCGTACGGTAATTACAGTTGCACACAGACTAAATACAATCCGTGATTACGACAGAATCTATGTGCTGGACAGGGGAGAAATTGTGGAGCAGGGAACACATTCTGAACTGATGACCATGCATGGAAGATATGCACATATGTACAAGGAATTTATTAACAAGGAAATGAGGGACAGAGTATGAAAGATACCAGAAGATTTTTGCAATATATTGGGAAATACAGATTCCGCTACTGGCTGATTCTGATTATCACATTAATTACCGAGTCAGCTTTGCAGGTTCTGTATTCTTATGTCACCAAACAGACTATTAATGCGATTGAATTTCAGAATATGCAGATGTTTAGGACAGCGGTAATAGTATGTGTGATTATAGTCATATGCAAATGTCTTTTTCCATATCTGCGGTATTTTCATATTCATCTTGTAAGAAGAATGGTGTATGACCTTAAGTTAAGACTATTTGAAAAACTGCTGGATATGAATATGAAATTTTATGATGATACACATAGCGCAGAAGCAATGAGAACTCTTAATATGGACGCTGACTCTTTAAAAACGGCATGGTTTTCACATGTATACTGGGTGTCAGGAAAGATTGTGCTTGTTATTTCGTCAGTTGTTACAATGTGTTTTTACAGTCCGATTCTGACATGTATTGCGCTGATAATCAGTGTGCTTACAGCATTTGTATCTATCAGGATAAATAATTCTATTAAGAATCACGCGAAAAATGTACAGAAGAAATCTGCAAAATTGGCAGCCCTGTTCAGCGATATAATATCAGGCTTTGTTACATTAAAGATGAATCCGGGAGCGTCAATTGTGCTGAAACATTTTTACAAAGAAAATGAAGAATCAGCACAGGCAGAAAGGTCGAGGGTAAGAATGGAAGCGTCACTTGAGATGGCAGCATTTTTATTGGGGATTATCGGAAGCTTTGGTACAATTATTGTGGGCGCACTGCTTGTGGCAGATGGAAAGCTGAATTTCGGAATAGTTATGGCTGTAGTCACATTGCAGATGAGTATGAGTTCATCAATGCAGAGGTTTGGAAGTTCACTGGCGGCATTTTCAACATCGGTTGTGAGAGCAGGGCATGTGTTTGATTTCCTTGAGTTGGAGCAGGAAGAATGTGTGGGCTGGAATACGCAGACACAGGTTGGTACGGTGGATTTGCATGATAAATGTAATGTTGCTATAGAACTTTACAAACTACATTTTTCATATGACGACATGGAAAATACACAGCTTTATTATGAGGGGCTTAAGGTGGAAAATGGTGAAAAAATTCTGCTGGCAGGAGAATCAGGCTGTGGTAAAAGCACATTTTTAAAACTATTACTGAGGTTCTATCCTGTCCAAAGCGGCAGTGTCAGATTATATGGCAGGGAGTTGAATGAGTATTCTTTAATGCAGTTGAGGAATATGATTACTTATGTACCGCAGGAAAGTTATCTGTTTGAGGGTACGATTCGGGAGAATATTGAATATGGCTGGAATAAAGCAGGCAGTCCGGATATGGATATGATCGTCAGAGCGGCAAAACAGGCATATGCAGATGAATTTATCAGTGAACTGCCTGATGGATATGACACAAGGCTGACCGCCGGTGGAATGAATCTGTCAGGTGGTCAGCGCCAGCGGATAGCAATTGCGAGGGCAATGCTTAAGGATTCACCTGTTATTCTGATGGATGAGCCATCTTCAGCTCTTGATACGCACAGTGAAAATGTATTTCTTAAGGCACTGGATTCGCCTATGAAGGATAAAACGGTTATTATGGTTTCACACAGAATGACTGGAGTTGAGCGGTTTGACAGGGTAGTGAGGCTGTAGATATCTTTAAGGTTGAAAGAAAAATTTACATGGTTTATAAAAATGCCGCATACGGAAAAAATTTAAATGAGATGATTGCATATTTCTTATAAAATGGATATACTTTCTTATCTAAAGATATATTGACTGAGTTTGAGGGAAGAGGAGATGAAGTTCATGTGCTTCCCTTGTCTTTTTCCGAATACTTTTGTTTTAAGCAGGGCGATAAAAGTGAAGCATATGATGATTATTTTCTCAAAAAGATTATTGATAACCCAGTGTATATGGGGAAGATAGCATACGGACGCAGGCGCACCGAAAAGAAAACAGGAACACGTAATGAAATGCATGTAGTGGAACAATCGGAGTTCCCTGTATATGAGGGAATTCATGAAGCAATTATTTCTGAGGAGGACTGGAATCTTGCACAGGAGAAACGCTCTAAAAATAATTACAGAAGAGAAAAGATTCATGATCCGGAGCATGCACATATTTTGTCAGGAATATTGAAATGTCCATGTTGTGGAAAAGGAATGTATGGCAACAGTTGATACTTCTGATCTGGAAAAGCAGTTATCTGTATTAAACGCAAATCTCCATCAGGCAGAGATAATTAAAACACGTCTTGAACAGCAGATGGATAATCTGGATGTTACAGATATTCATTACGATAAAAAAATTTCAGATTTACAGAGACGATTAGATACCCAATATGATAAAATAGATGAAGTGGAAGAGGCAATCGCAGATTTGAAGTCTCAGGTATATGAACTTAAGAAAAATCAGATTGATGCGGACAGCATATACGGCTTTTTGAACGCATTTAATGAATTATATGCAGAATGTACGGATGCTGAAAAGAAACAGTTTATGCAGGCATTTATTGAGCGTATTGATATATTTCAAGAAAGACGAGAAGATGGTAATTGGATTAGGAATATCAAGTTTCAATTTCCAGTACCGATTCTTAGAGATGGCAAGGAAGTAGTTCGAGTTGATGGTATTTCTTTGGATAAAGAGCAGTCTGATGAGCATACTGTTACCTTGGAAAAGTTTCCGACACTTGAGACGGTTGTTCTTTTGTCCCAACTGAAATAAAAGCCGGATGATTATATTAATGTCACAATTGAACTTGATGATGTGGATATAACATCTGCAGAGACTAAGGCAACATATGATGAGATTAAGAAGTATGTGGCGGAACATAATGCCGGCATGAAGGTTTAATAAAGAGAGGTGCATATGCTATGCCAGGTATACTTGTGGTTGAAGATGATGAAAATTTAAATCGTGGAATTACATTTTCACTGAAAAAATCCGGATATGAGGTTTTTTCAGCAGAATCAGTGAAAAAAGCGAAAAGAATTGCAAGTGATAATAATGTGGATGTTACCATTTGTGATGTGAATCTTCCGGATGGGAATGGACTGGAATTTGTAAGGTGGATGAGATGCAATTATAATACATACATTATTTGCCTTACAGCACTAGACCAGGAGATGGATCAGGTTATGGGATATGAAGCAGGGGCAGATGATTATATTACAAAGCCGTTTAGTCTTTCGGTACTTCTTTTGAAAATAGAAGCACATTTCCGCCGCAGACAGGAGAAAACGGAAGCCGGAAAGATGATTTCGGGAGATATCGTATTTATCGCAGGAGAAATGAAAGTCCTGATAAAGAGTCGTGAAATCAGTCTGACAAAAACGGAGTTGAAAATGCTGACTTTTTTTCTTCAGAATCCGAAACAGATTCTTTCAAAAACACAAATATTGGAAAATGTGTTTGATCTGGAAGGGGATTTTGTGGATGAAAATACAATCGCTGTCAATATCAGAAGACTCCGTGAGAAAATCGAAGACAATCCGGCTGCACCGGTCTATATAAAGAATATCAGAGGTCTTGGGTATATATGGAATCAGGAGGTAAGGCAGTGACAAAGAGATATCGCAAGAAGATTACAGTAGTGCTCTCCTTGGTATTACCTGTCATATTATTGTTTGCCATATTAAATTGCTTTACCACGTATGTGTTTTATGAAGATTATAAATATAAAATGAATCTTATGACAGAGATTGCTGCAAAGGAAGAATTTTCCGGGCTGGATGCTGTTTCGGAATTGCTTAAGGATAAGGATATTGAAACCAACGAACAGGGAAGGCGATTATTGGAGCAATATGGATACTGGGGGAATAAAGGGAATGCATTTTATTCGCAATTTCGGCATCAGGTTATGGTGACCGGTGCTGTAAGCACTGTGATATGCGTGCTTCTTTTGACTTTTTTACTTTATTGGAAGAAAAAAGAAGATGCGTGTCATCAGAAAATTTTAGACCAGTTGGAAGAAATTCTGATCAGATTCCGTGAAAATAAATTTGATGATTTACTGAAAACGGAAAATCATGCAGAACTGGAAAAATTGAATGACCAGCTTGAAGCAATCGGACATCATATTCAGTTGCTAAAGGAAGAAGCACGGGAAGAAAAAGAGAGCACGAAAGAAATGGTTTCTGATATCTCTCACCAGTTAAAGACACCGGTTGCAGCTTTGGATACATGTTTTAGTGTGCTGATGCAGAATGACTTAAGTGCCACAGAACAGGAGGAGTTTCGTATCCGTTGTCGGAGTGCTCTGGATGGACTGGAGACATTATTGCAGTCGCTTCTTGAAATATCCAAGATGGAAACTGGACTGATTCAGATTAATAAGAAAAAACTTCCGCTTATGGATACTGTCATATCTGCTGTGAACCGCACTTATCCTAAAGCGGATGAGAAAGAAATTGAATTCGTTTTTGACTATGAAAAAGAGCTGGAAACATGCACGATTATGCAGGATAAAAGGTGGCTTGGTGAAGCTGTGATCAACGTTCTGGATAATGCGGTCAAGTACAGTCCGGGTGGTTCAAAAATATTTATCCGGTTACAAAAAAGAAACGATCTTGTAAGAATGGAAATTGAGGATCAGGGAATTGGTATTCCGCAGAATGAGTATCACAAAATTTTTCAACGATTTTACAGAGGAAGTTCCAGGGAGGTCATGGAAAAGAGTGGTACAGGAATCGGACTTTTTCTATCGAGAGAAATTATCGAAAAACACGCAGGTACGATTACGGTAACCTCCGGCAAAAAGAAAAAAGGAAGCACGTTTGTGATTCAATTACCATATGTTGGTTAAATTTTAAGTGAGCAGAAATCTTACAATTCTGTAAGACTTCTGCTCGTTTTTTGAAAGTGAAATGAAAGATTATCCTGATACAATTTGGATGTAGGTTGAAAA
>OCAA01000056.1_pt1 | contig 144476 bp, 122 predicted proteins | sample 1538241 | NCBI WGS metagenome assembly OCAA01 (sample SAMEA2580241, study PRJEB22360) | human gut metagenome | biome: human gut; feature: human-associated habitat; material: faeces | place: Denmark | collected 2008/2010
CCCAAGACTCGCTACTGGCGGTTGGTTAGACCTTACCAGACAGGCATTCCACCTGTTAGACTACTCGCCCTTGTCTGGGCGCACAATACCGATTGATCAACTTCATTAATATCATCATTCTACCATAATTACACTTACAATCCTACTTCATTCTATTAAAATTGATTTACAGAAGTTATAATTAATTTGCTTTGAGAATGCAGATTGATCTTTGTCATTCTCTCATAGGCGTCCATCCCAGAGTTTCATCTTTGGGTTCTGCCGCTTGTAACATGGATTGACGAATTTTCACAACCTGGATATTGCATGCCACACAGTCTTGGCTCAATAAAAAATAGAACTGATTTGTTTTCAGGATTTTGGGAGCGGCCGGTTCTGAAAACAAACAGTTCTATTTTTTATATTTCTATACATTTTGTTGGCATGTAATTAACATAACCTGCAAAAATCCGTAACACCACCTACAGGCGGCAGTTCCTAAGTGAAACTCCGGTTTTAGAATGGAAGTCCCCCTAAACCACCCATGCCACCGGTGATTTTTGCCATAGAGCTCTGGCTTTCCTCATCGAGTTTACGGAATGCTTCATTGGTAGCTGCCATGATAAGATCCTCTAACATCTCGATATCATCCGGATCAACAACTTCCTCGGATAATTTGATCTTTGTCACTTCATGTTTTCCAGAAACTGTTACTTCAACTGCTCCGCCGCCTGCTGTTGCAGTTACTTCTTTTTCTTCTAACTCTTTCTGAGCTTCCTCCATCTGACGCTGCATTCTCTGTGCCTGTTTCATCAGATTATTCATATTTCCAGGCATACCACCTGGGAATCCACCTCTTTTTGCCATTGTAATTCCTCCATAATTGTTTTCAACTCATGATATATAAAGACTGTCGAGCAAGGCTCGTATAGATAGCGATCATGAAGCTATGCTACATGATAATATAATTTTCCAGATTCGTCCAGCTGGAAATTAGAAATCATCTTCTTCAATCTCAAAATTGATAAGTTGTCTGAGATCCGGATAAATCTCCTCACTCGCGTGTCCGGTGTCATTTTGTTTCACCTGAAGTTCCACTTCTTTTCCAATCCGCTCTGCAATCATCATTTTCAGACTGTCCTGACATTCTGAACGATTTTCCGAAATGTACTCATACGCATTCGGATCTTCAAATACCAGAAGCAGACAGTTATTTGGTCCAAGTGTTGGAACTGCCTTATTCAGATAGGTTTTGGTAATTCCGGTAAGCTGGGACAGGATTCCCTTCCAGTTTCCAATAATCTGTTTGACATCCTCCGGGATTGCTTTTGGGAGCTCCATTTTTGCAATTTCTTCCGATGCAGTTACCTCACTGCCCTGCCTGGGGCTTTGGGATTGTGCAACAACAACACCTTTTTCCAGCTTTTTCTCCAGACTGTCCACACGGTCTATGAGTGATGTATAATCTTTTTCCATTTCTGGTTTACATAACTTTATTACATTTATTTCAATCAAAATACGCTTCTGCGTTGCATATTTGATCTGATTGCTGAGTTCTGAAAAAATACGGATGTATCTCATTAAGATTTCCGGATCGACCATTTCCGCTTCTTCTTTTAACAATGCAAGGTTATCCGCAGAAATGTCAAGTACATCTTCCATATTATCTGAGCTCTGGACAAGAAGAAGATTTCGCAGATACCATGTAAAATCTGTGACAAACTGCCCCATCTCGCGTCCTTCAATGACCATCCCGTCAATCACCTGAATTGCCCCGGTCACGTTTTTATCCAAAATCTGTCTGAGCAAGCGGCTGAACACTTCCGTGTCAACTGCGCCAAGCGTCTCAAGCACTTTTTCATATGTCAGTTCCTGCCCGAGATAGAATGCAATGCACTGATCCAAAAGGCTCAATGCATCCCGCATGGAACCATCTGCTGCCTTGGCAATGTAACGGATTGCCCGCTCCTCCACATTTACCTGCTCTTTTTTCATAAGATCCGTCAGGCGTCCTGCAATCGTATCAATGGAAATTCTCCGGAAATCGTATCGCTGGCAACGGGATAAAATCGTAATCGGAATCTTGTGTGCTTCCGTTGTGGCAAGAATAAAAATAACGTATGACGGTGGCTCCTCCAACGTTTTTAACAGTGCGTTGAACGCTCCTATGGAAAGCATATGAACCTCATCGATAATGTATACTTTGTATTTTCCCTCGGTCGGACGGTATTCCACTTCCTCACGGATCTGACGGATATTGTCCACACCATTGTTGGACGCCGCATCGATCTCGATCACATTCATGGAACTGCCCGCCGCGATTGCTTTACAGGTCGGACATTCCCCACAAGGGCTGCCATCCACCGGATGCTCACAGTTGACTGCTTTTGCAAAAATTTTTGCGATCGTCGTTTTACCGGTTCCTCTTGTTCCGCAAAATAAGTAGGCATGTCCGATACGATCTGCTTTTATCTGGTTTTTCAAAGTTGTTACGATATGATCCTGCCCTTTTACATCTTCAAATTCCTGTGGACGGAATTTCCGGTACAACGCCGTATATGACATGCTGTTTTTCCTCTCTTAGTTATGCCCGGCTCTGACGATGCAGATTGCCGGGCATTCGTTTTTTATGTTTTTAATCACCAAAACTGATTCCGATACGTTTTGCCTCCTGAATCATCTGGCAGTCCGGATCAACGGTTTTCAATTTGCCGGAAACCTCTGCCAATGGCACACGTTTTGTCTCTCCATTGATCATTGCAATCATGCAGCCGTAATCTTCCTCAATGATTGCCTGTGCTGCTGCAGAGCCAAGTCTGGTACAGAGCACTCTGTCATATGGACATGGGCTTCCGCCCCGCTGTGTATGTCCCGGAACCGTAACACGGACCTCAACGCCTGCTGCTTCATAAATCTGATCCGCAATCTCATAGGAAACGGACGGATATTTGCGGTCGGCCACTTTTGCCTTGTATGCTTTCTTTGTCAGGGATGAATCCTCCTTGGAAATCGCACCTTCCGCAACTGCAAGAATTGTAAATCCTTTTCCTGCTTTTGTTCTCTTGTTGATAGCTCCTATCACTTTATTGATATCATATGGAATCTCCGGAAGCAGGATAATGTCCGCACCACCGGCAATTCCTGCATATAACGTCAGCCAGCCGACTTTGTGTCCCATAACTTCCACGATAAATACACGGTTGTGAGAAGCTGCTGTCGTATGAATGCAGTCGATTGCCTCTGTCGCAATGTTGATCGCGCTCTGGAAACCAAAGGTAACATCGGTTCCATAAATATCATTATCGATTGTCTTTGGAAGATGAACCACATTTAAGCCCTCTTCCCGGAGAAGGTTTGCCGTTTTCTGCGTTCCATTGCCGCCAAGGATCACAAGACAGTCCAGATTTAATTTATGATAAGTCTGCTTCATTGCCTCTACTTTATCGAGACCATTCTCATCCGGCACACGCATCTGTTTGAATGGCTGACGGGAAGATCCTAAGATTGTTCCACCTTTCGTGAGGATTCCAGAAAAATCTGCTGAAGTCAAAAGACGGTAATCTCCATAGATCAGCCCTTTGTATCCATTGTGAAATCCGTATATCTCAAGTTCATCAACATTTTCACTCAAACCTTTTACCACACCACGCATAGCAGCATTCAGTGCCTGACAGTCGCCGCCGCTTGTCAACATTCCGATTCTTTTCATACGTAAACAGTCCTTTCTCATTACTATATTAAATGATTTCATTGCTAATCTAGATTATAATATATTTTTTTAACAGGTACAACTATTTCAAAGCTTGCAGATTATAGAAAATATGGTATACTAAACAAGTATTTTTATACAAAAAGAAAAGCGTATCACGTTTTTCTATGGAGATATACCCAAGTGGCTGAAGGGTCCGCACTCGAAATGCGGTAGGTCGGTAAATGTTCCGGCGCGCGAGTTCAAATCCCGCTATCTCCGCTAAAAAAGGATATCGCATGGTAATTCCATGCGATATCCTTTTTATATTAGAATTGCTTTCGAAAATACTTTATTTCACATCTGTCACTTCGTAACCTGCATCTACAACTGCCTGTTTTAATGTTTCTACAGAAGCATCGCCTGTTACGACTGCATTTTTGTTTTCAAGGCTTACGGTAACTTCTGTTACGCCTGCGACCTCTTTTAATGCTTTCTCTACATGTGCCTGGCAATGGGCACACATCATACCTTCGATTGAAATTGTTGTGGTCATAGTTGATTCTCCTTTATCATTGTTTGTTGATTTTATATTATTATCCAGTGCATTGTGCTGGTTAATATCTGCAATTGTACTTGCAGCGACATCCTGATACGGTTCACTTTGTGTCTTTTTCGCATCGTGCAGTTTTACCCATCTTAACCGGAGTGCATTACTTACCACACATACGCTGCTCAGACTCATGGCTGCTGCACCGAACATCGGGTTCAATTTTATCTGGAAAAGCGGATACAAAACACCAGCTGCAAGCGGGATTCCGATACTGTTGTAAAAGAATGCCCAGAACAAATTTTCTTTGATGTTGCGGATCACGGCTTTACTTAATTTTACTGCACCTACAGCGTCAAGTAAATCGTTTTTCATCAGTACGATATCAGCGCTCTCGATCGCTACGTCTGTTCCTGCCCCGATCGCAATTCCCACATCTGCGGAGGCAAGTGCCGGTGCATCGTTGACGCCGTCACCGATCATCGCTACTTTATGTCCTGCCTGTTTTAAGGCTGAGATTTTCTCCTCTTTCTGTGTTGGCAGAACCCCGGCGATCACCTCATCGATACCAACCTGCTCCTTGATCGCCTGTGCGGTCACTTCGTTGTCACCGGTTAACATAATGACATGGATGCCATAATCACGGAATTTCTGTACCGCCTCTTTACTGGTCGGTTTTACCACATCTGCAACTGCCACAATTCCAAGGAACTGGTTTTCATCTGCAAAAAGAAGCGGTGTCCTGCCCTGTTTGGCAAGTTCCCGGATCTGGTTTTTCTGTTCTGCGGAAAGGCTGATTCCTTTCTCTTCCATCATCTTCTCATTTCCGGCATAGTAGTGTGTACCGGACACTGTACCTTCGATTCCTTTTCCAAATAAAGCGTTGAAATCTGTTACTTTTTCCAGGGAAATATTGTTTGTCACACAATAGTTTACAATCGCCTCGGCAAGCGGATGTTCGCTGCCTTTCTCAAGACTTCCTGCAATCTGAAGAAGCTGCGTTTTATCTGCGCTCTTTCCGGCAGCACAGATAATATCCGTCACGACAGGTTTTCCCTGTGTGATAGTCCCTGTCTTATCTAACACAACGGTATCAATCTGATGTGCTGTCTCTAATGCGTCACCGGATTTGATGAGGATTCCGTTCTCCGCACCTTTTCCGGTTCCAACCATGATCGCTACCGGTGTTGCAAGACCAAGTGCGCACGGACACGAGATTACAAGCACTGCGATCGCAGTTGACATGGCAAACTCAAACGTTGCGCCGGAGATCAGCCAGATAACTCCTGTGATCAGTGCAATGGTAATAACTGTCGGCACAAAGACTCCGGCAATTTTATCTGCCATTTTTGCAATCGGGGCTTTGCTTGAGGAAGCTTCCTCAACCAGCCTTATGATCTGCGCAATTGTAGTGTCTTCACCGACTTTTGTTGCTTTTGCACGGATGAGTCCGGATTTATTCATGGATGCAGAGACAATGGCATCTCCCTCCTGTTTTGGCACCGGAATGCTCTCCCCTGTGATCGCAGATTCGTCAAAAGAGGATTTTCCCTCCAGCACGATACCGTCCACTGCAACCGATTCACCCGGTTTTACAAGGAAGATTTCTCCTTTTCCCACATCTGCTGCATCCACGACCTGCTCCACACCATCTCTTACAACCGTCACGGTCTTTGGTGCGAGATTCAGAAGTTTTGTGATCGCCTCGCTTGTTTTTCCCTTGGACTTCGTCTCAAGATATTTCCCGATGGTGATCAGTGTCAGGATCGTTCCGGCTGACTCAAAGTATAAGTCATGGGCATACTGATGTACGACCATCATGTCGCCGTGTCCCATCGCATACCCGATACGGTAAATGGCAAAAATACCATAGAGGATTGCCGCACCCGCACCGATCGCGATCAGGCTGTCCATGTTCGGGCTTCTGTGCCATAATGTTTTAAATCCGTTTTTAAAATATTTCTGATTTGCGATCAAAATTGGCAGCAACAGTAAAAACTGCGTAAACGCATAGGTGATTGCATTCTCATTTCCATGCAAAAAGTTCATGGTAAACGGCGGCATCGGAATGTTGAGCCACTGATATATCATATGTCCCATGGACACATACATCAACGGTATCCAGAAAATCAGTGAGACGATCAGTCTCTTTTTCATGTTTTTCACATTCTGCTCTACGGCTGAAAGTCCATTGTTTTCCTGACTGCCAGACTGTCCAGACGTTTTTGCCCCGGATTTTGCGTGCTCGTCTTTCACCGCCGCACCGTATCCGGCATCCTCCACTGCCTTGATAATTCCTGCTGTATCAAGTTTATTCTCATCAAATTCGACCTGCATACTGTTTGTCAGCAGATTCACGCTGACATTTTCCACCCCGGTAAGCTTTCCCACACTTTTCTCCACATGGGATGAGCAGGCGGAACAGGTCATGCCTGTAACATCAAATCTCTCTTTCATGTATGTCGTCCTTTCCTGTTATGTTCTGCTTTTGAATATCAGAGCGCACTATTTCATCAGTTTCTTCAAAAGTTCGCACAATTCATCGACTGCCTCTTCATTTCCTTCGCGGATATCCTCCGAAACACAGGTTTTGATATGTCTTGCCAGAAGTTCTTTGTTAAACCCATTCAAAGCCGCCTGGATTGCTGACACCTGTGTGAGAATATCCACGCAATAACGATCGTCCTCCACCATCGCCCTGATCCCACGCACCTGTCCTTCAATACGGCTCAAGCGTGTCATGAGCGCTTTCTTCTCCTGCTCATCACGCTGTTTATGTTTTACATTGCCATCCTCATTGCCTTTACAACAACATGTCATAACCTCCACATCCTTTCTGTCCATCGCACCCTCATTTTGTTATCTGAGTATTATTTTCTACCACTTATGATATTGTCATTCATTATATTCAATATACCCCTGTGGGGTATATTGAATATAGTACAGGATAACAGAAAAGTCAAGCATCATTATTTACTATTTTTCTCAATAACAAAATTTCTATTACCGTTCACTTGTCTTTCGTTCCCATAACAATTCCTAACTTAACAATGCAAACAATATAAATTCATGATATAATGAGCGCAAGTGAGAAGAATGCATTTATGCATTCGACAAACGGCGAATGTCGATCATGTGCTGCTTTTGCACATGATATAATAAAGAAAGATTATAACGGATAATTGCGAAACTCATCAAAGCATAAATAAAATTGTGAAAAATCAACAAAAGACATGAAAGACATTGGGGAACCGCCGGTTCTTAGAAGGTAGGTACAACTGCAAGTTGTGCCTAGCTTCTTAGCACCGTTGCGAGTGACACATAGCGAGAGCGTGTCTTGAATGTTTTTGTTGGTTTTGAACAATTTAAAGCAACTTTGCCAGAGTTTCGCATTTCCCAAAAAACCAGAGAAAGGACTTCCCTATGCTTTTGAAAAAAGAAAAACCCGCCCAGATCGATCCCCTCGAAAACTGGCCGGAACATTATTATGAGATAGAAAATGCCAAAGAAAGAAAAGAGATTCTCGCTCAGGCGATCAGCCGGGGGCTGGATCTTCCAAATGATAATTACCGTATGAAATTGTTGGAAAAACGTTATGGAAAAGACGGCAAGAACGATGCCTTCATGAAAGCATGGATGATGATCAAAGCATCCGGTGCTGCCGGAATTTCTTTTTTCAACAAGCGGCATCTGCAAAAAGAATTAAAACAGTACATGAAGGATCTCTGTCTGCTCGAATACGCACCTGAGAATGAAACAGAACAGGCAGTTCTGCTGACAGAGTGGGAAAATTTTGCGAAAGTTCTGCTTGCCTCCTGCACGGGAAGCAAAACTTATTGCTCCACTCTTTTTGGCATTGTGCCGATCAAAGATGCATCCGTTGCAAGAAAAATCGCGGAAGAGATCGACTTCGTCACAAGAACTTACCCACAAAAGCTCGAACTTGCTGACGAATTCGCTCCGTTCCGCGAAGTGATGGTCAACACCTACTGTAACATGATAGAAAATGGTTCTTCCTACTGGTACGAAGTTGTAAACTCCTGATCAGAGTAATCCCTGATGAGAATCAATAAAATCAGATTAATCCCTGGATTAGGATAAATAAAATCAATACCGGAAGCACAAACTGGAAATATGGTTTTAATCCTTTTGCGATCTTAAGACCTTTTCCAGTATTTGCTTCTTCCAGATAGTTATCAAATCCCCATCCCCATTTTGTGACGCAGAATAACAGATAAATAAGGGAACCTCCCGGTAGCAACAGATTGCTCACAATGAAATCCTCACTGTCTAACACATCTCTGCCACCGATCAGGTGCAGATCACTCCACACATTATATCCGAGTACACATGGCATGCTGGCGATCAGTATGATCACACAGTTGACCAGTGCCGCTTTTTTTCGATTCCAGCCAAACATATCCATACAAAATGACATGATGTTTTCAAATACCGCAATAATCGTGGAAAAGCTTGCAAATGTCATAAACAAAAAGAACATTGTTCCCCAGATACGACCGCCTTCCATATTTACAAATACGTTTGGAAGCGTGATGAAAATGAGTTTTGGTCCTGCCCCGACTTCCACGCCGTAGCTGAAACATGCCGGGAAAATGATCAGTCCTGCCATGATTGCCACAAATGTATCCAGTGCACAGATTCTGACACCTTCTCCTGCAAGGCTGTTATCACGACCCATATAGCTTCCAAAGATCTCCATGGCTGCAACTCCGAGACTTAAGGTAAAGAACGCCTGATTCATTGCCGCTGAAACGGCATTTCCAATGCCCACTTCCCTCACCGTTTCCATATTTGGAATCAGATAAAAACGTACACCCTCACCCGCACCGGATAAAGTAAAACTGTGTACCGCAAGGATCACGATCAGGCCAAGCAAGGCACTCATCATGACTTTGCTTATTTTTTCCAGACCATTCTGCAATCCTCTGCTGCACACAAAAAAGCCCAGAATGACCGTGAGTATCATCCAGAAGCTCATCTGCAATGGGTCTGCAAGCAGGTTGGAAAATACTGCCCCGGCAGCCTCCGCATCCATGCCAGCCTGAAATTCACCCGTCAGGAATTTATAAAAATAAGTTATCATCCACCCGGAAACTGTCGTGTAATACATCATCAGCATGTAGCAGCCAAATATCGCTGCCCAGCCGTGAAGATGCCACTTGCTTCCCGGTTTTTCTAACGCCTTGTAACCTAACACGGCACTCTTACGGCTTGCACGTCCCACGGCAAGTTCCATCGTCAGAACCGGAAGTCCCATGGCAATCAGGAACACGAGATAAAGTAGCACAAATAGCCCTCCGCCGTTTTCGCCCACGACATAAGGAAATCTCCACACATTTCCGATTCCGATGGCGCATCCGGCACTTACCAGAATAAACCCCAGACGTGATTTAAAAGATTCTCTTTTCATAATCTGATTCCTGACTAGATGTTTAACAGATCACTATATACTTTTAATGCTCCGTCTGTGTCATGTGCAAGAACACGTTTTGCAAGAACTTTTCCAAGCTGAACGCCTTCCTGATCGAAGCTGTTGATATTCCATAAGAATCCCTGGAACATAACTTTGTTCTCAAAATGAGCAAGTAAAGCGCCAAGAGTCTTAGGATTTAATTCCTCACCGATGATGATGGAAGATGGACGTCCACCTTCAAAATTCTTGTTGCGGTCGTCGTCTGCCTTACCACATGCAAATGCTACGATCTGGGCTGCAACGTTTGCGCAGAGTTTCTGCTGGCTTGTGCTGTCCTGTATCACAACATCCGTTCCGATCTGGCTGTTCTTAAATCCGATGAACTGAAGCGGAACAATATCTGTTCCCTGATGTAATAACTGATAGAAGGAATGCTGTCCATTTGTACCAGGCTCACCGAAGATCACCGGTCCTGTCACGTAATTTACAGACTCACCAAAACGGTTTACAGATTTACCGTTAGACTCCATGTCTAACTGCTGTAAATGTGCAGGGAAACGGCTCAAAGCCTGAGAGTATGGTAAAACGGCTGTAGCCGGGTAGCCGAGTACATTACGCTCATAAACTCCGATCAATGCGTCGAGCATTTCCGGATTCTCTAACATATTTTTATTTAAAGAAAGTTTATCTTCTTCTGCTGCACCGTCTAAGAACTGTGCAAACACCTCCGGTCCGAATGCCAGGGATAAGACAGCTCCGCCAACTGCTGATGTAGAAGAGAAACGTCCTCCGATATAATCATCCATGAAAAATGCTGCCAGATAATCATCACTCTTTGCCAGAGGAGATGTCTCACTTGTAACAGCGATCATATGCTTAGAAGCATCCAGTCCTGCATTTTTCAATGCATCTTTTACAAAAGACTCATTCGTCAATGTCTCTAATGTTGTACCTGATTTTGATACAAGTACGAAAATGGAATGTGCAACATCAATAGAAGCTAATACTGCTGCTGCATCATCCGGGTCTACATTGCTGATGAATTTTGCTTCCATCTTGAATGTGTTGTTTTTCTTTGCCCAGTTCTCCAGTGCAAGATACATTGCACGTGGTCCAAGGTCACTTCCGCCAATACCGATCTGAACTACAGTTGTAAACTTTTCACCTGCTGCATTTGTGATCTCTCCGGCATGTACCTTGTTTGCAAAATCAGCAATTCTATTCTGCTGTTCTACATAAAAAGAACGCTTGTCAACGCCATCTGCCTCGACTGCATCCCCTAACTGTCCGCGTGTCATATGATGAAGTACAAGACGTTTCTCGCCTGTATTCACAACTTCACCATTATAAAGAGCTGCAAATTTTTCAGAAAGCTGTGCTTCCTCAGCTAATTTTGCAAGTGCTGCAAGTGTGTTATCATCCACTTTTTTTGCAGCATAATTATATGCAAGTCCCTCTGCCATCGGTGTGCTGTATTTCTTCACACGCTCTGCGCCGTTTTCTCCGGACATTACTTTTGTCAGGTCAACCTCTGCAACCTTTGACAATTCTTCAAAAGAAGTAAGGGTATCTAAATTCTTCCACTCCATGGTGTTATCCTCCTTAATTTGCCTTTTATTTATACAACCGTGAAAAATTATACTATTAAATGTAATCGAATTCAAGTAGTGCAATACACCAAAAAAAGAGTCTCTTTCGAAATTTTGCTTAAAAATTTCACAAAAGAGACTCTCTTTTTATTTTCTATTTCTGATTTGCCGGTTCCATATTGACGGAACGTCCTTTGATCTTCACATTTTTCATGGCTTCTAATACTTCTTTGCCATACTCTCTCGGCACTTCCACGAAGGTGTATTTGTCGTACATATCAATCGCACCGACGAGTTTTCCAGGCATTCCTGACTCACCTGCGATGGCACCTAAGATATCGCCCGGTTTCACGCGGTCTTTTTTACCGATGTTAATGAAGAGACGAACCATACCTTCCTCTGCTCCGGTGTTATCCCAGTCGATCTCGCCATTCTCTCTGTCGTTTTCCAGATTCACCTGACCGAGTGCCTGTTTTAAGAAGGCTGCTGCGATATCCATTGCGGTGTAATCGGAATCATTGACCTGCTTTTCGATGATCTCGATCATCTCTTTTAAATCTTCATTCTCAATGATCTCACCGATTCCCTGCATCACTTTCTCTGCCTTGATCTGTGCCACATCATCGGAAGATGGGATTGGCATTGCAAGGATCTTGGTCTTGCAGTAACGCATGATATCTTTTAACTTGTAAACCTCTTTTCCTTTTACAAAAGTGAACGCACGTCCGGTACGTCCTGCACGTCCGGTACGTCCGATACGGTGTACATAATACTCGTCATCCTGTGGAATATCATAATTGAATACTGCTTCCACATCATCAACGTCAATTCCTCTCGCAGCAACATCTGTTGCGATCAGGATCTCCACACGTCCGGAGCGGAATGCTTTCATGACACGGTCACGCTGTGCCTGCTTCATATCGCCGTGAAGCCCCTCTGCCATATAACCGCGGCTCTTTAACTCCTCGGAAAGCTCGTCCACCATTTTCTTGGTATTACAGAATACGAGGGAAAGCTTTGGATTGTAGTAATCTAACAGTCTTGTCAGGACTTCGGTCTTGTCCTTGCGTTTGACATCATAATAATACTGCTCGATGCTTGGCACGGTCAGTTCTTTTTTTACCACCTTAATGGTCACTGCATCATGCTGATATTTCTTTGTGATGTCTAAAATCGGCTTTGGCATGGTCGCAGAAAACAGAACCGTCTGTCTTCCCTCTTCCGGGATATATTCCAAAATCGTCTCGATATCCTCACGGAATCCCATGTTCAGCATCTCGTCCGCCTCGTCTAAAACAATCGTATTGACTGCCTCGCAGCGGATTGTTTTTCTGCGGAGATGATCCATGACACGTCCCGGTGTACCGATAATGATCTGTGCACCGCCTTTTAATGCCTTGATCTGACGGTTGATATCCTGTCCGCCGTATACCGGAAGGATTTTCACGCCATGCATATATTTGCTTAATTTACGGATTTCTTCCGACACCTGGATTGCAAGCTCTCTGGTTGGTGAGAGGATGATCACCTGTGTCTTTTTATTATTTGGGTCTACTTTGTGAAGCACCGGGATTCCAAAAGATGCTGTCTTTCCGGTTCCTGTCTGTGCCTGTCCGATTACATCGACTCCTGACATCACAACCGGGATCGCCTGACTCTGGATCGGAGTCGCCTCTTCAAATCCCATCTCTTTGATAGCACGGAGTACCTGTGGATATAAATCTAATTCATCAAATCTTACTGTTTCCATATATTTTCCTTTCGTGCGAATGCGCAGTCGTATATGTTAGCATATTGTCGCCATTTTGTCAACTATTTTGTCAGAATACCCGTATCACATCCGGCACGATCTATGTACCCCGGCTTCCATGAAAAAGAAAGCTGGGTTAATATGAAAAGCAATCGAATACTCCCTGTTTTTCATCCATATCCAAGCAAAATCCAGTCGTCGTACACTCCACATGTATTTCTGTTTTTCCCCTGTAAAAATGTGATATGCGCCGTCACCTCTAAAAAAAGCTGCCGTAGCAATAGTTCGATTGCGGATTGCTCATTATAACTTATGCCATTTTTCCTCTAAGGTTCCACTTTTTCCTGTTTTAAGGATAAATCCAGCTCCTGTCCGCGGATATCCGCAATACAGATATCATTTCTGCTTTTCTTCTTTACCTGATATAACAGCATATCTGCAGTATGTAGAAAATCCCAGCTCCTGTTTCCGTTCTCCGGAATTCCATACGAAATTCCCTGGGAGATCGTCACGATCGGCAATGCATTGGAATATAAATGCTCCAGTTTGAGATCCATAATATTCTGCCGCAGCGCGCCTGCCTTCGCGTACACTTCCTCCGCACTTGCACCCGCATAAATGATAATAAATTCATCTCCTCCATATCTCGCACAGAACGTCTGCCCGTCTTCCATTTTTTTCAGCTCATCTGCAATTGCTATAATGCACTCATCACCCTGCTGATGTCCATAATTGTCATTATACTGCTTAAAAAAGTCAATATCTAAAATCTCCATTGCAAGCGGAAGCCTGTGCTCATAACAGTAATCTAATACTTTGTCCGAATAAGCATTCAGTCGGTAACGGTTTGCCAGTCCGGTCATCTGATCTGTCTCCGACTGTTTCAGCAGCTTCACATTGACTGCTTCCATCTCCCTGCGGCTCTCATTTGCACGTTCGAGAGAGCTTCTGACATAAAGCATGTTGACGATCATATCTTTGTTCTCGCGCTCCATGATCTCGGAAAGCTCATAATACAGACCAGCCGCCTGCAGATAACCTGCATTGTCCTGATTCTTGCGGTAGCCTTTGATCTTAATTGAAATGACTCTGCGCTGCAGATTGATCACACCTGAATCTTTCACGATCTGATCCAGCTTCTCAACGATCATCCACAACACATCATCCCGGCCGATCTCCAGCATCAGCCCGCAAAAATCACAAAGGTCGTCAAATACCTCCATGATCTGCACATTTTTATTGATTATTTCTACAATCTCCTGAATCTGTGCATCTCGTCTCACATAATTGTGGATCAGATGATAATACCTTGCCTTCAGGCAGTCCACATATAAAATATCTATGTCCTCATAATAAGACGCACATTCCGCATCCAGTTTTTCTATATAAGCATGTGTCTTATCTAACATCCCCTGCAGCATATAGCAGCGTGCCAGATTCACGTAACTGGCCATCAGTCCGACATAATTTTCCTTCACATCCGGATTACTTCTGCAGTATGAATAAGCCTTTTCGAAATAACTTTGCGCCTCGTGATACACACCATTTTCCATGTACAGATTACCAAGATTCTGCATGATGCTGATCTCCATCTTAGTAATCCCATATTTGCGGCAGTAATTCAATCCTGTCAGATAGTAATCCATCGCTGCAGACACATTTCCCTTGTTGACAGAAGAGATTGCCATCAGGTTGTAAGACCTTGCGATCAGCTCCCACTGTCCGGTCTGTCCTAGCAGATGGATTGCCTGCGCAATGTTGCGGAACATGTGCTCCACATCATTCAGCAGATAGTAAGTTTCCCCACTGTAAAAATATGCAAAGCCAAGAAGTGCCGCATCTTTATGTTCCTTTGCATACCGTTCTATATCAAGACAGCATTTGAGTGTATGCTCTGCGTCCTTTCCTCTGCTGTTCAAAACTTCCTGTTTCCATGCGTTTACCACGTCATTTGATCCATGAACTCCCATGCAGTCTCTTCCTTTCTGCCTGTTTTCGGTATTTCAATAAAATTTATTATAATCCAGAAATTCCGTGTGTTCAAGAAAAAGGAAATTTTTGCTATTCAAAAAATTCGATTGGATCGACCGGTACCCCATCTTTTCGAAGTTCAAAATACAGGTTACTGCCCTCAACAGAATAATATTTTGTCGGTTCTGTCACATAACCGATCACATGACCTGCCTCCACATAGTCTCCCACTGCAAACTCCGGTTCCTTAAGCTGTCCGTAGACTGCGAGATACCCATCTCCCAAATCCTCTGTCACGGTACATCCTGTCACTTCATTTGTCTCAATACTCTGGATTTTTCCTTTTGCTACCGCATAAACTTTGCTGTTGACATCCCCGGCAATGATGACCGCCGGATTGTATTTGTACTGGTCTAACGTCGCAAAATACACCGTCGAGTCCATGCTGTAATCTAAGATCACATTTCCTTCCATCGGCCATAAGATGCCATCTTCCGCAGCAAAATGGAGTGCCTGGGAAGTGTTTCCTGTCGGTGCCACCTCTTCCTGTCCACTGTCTGCTTCCTCACTCTCCTTTTCTACCTCTGCTGTCTCTGTGCTCTGTGTCTGCGGTTTTAAAATAGAAGCAACCTGATCTGCCTCTGTCTCTTCCTCCATTGCCACATCCTGGTTCTCCGTGTCCATCTCTGCTGCAATTTCCTGTTCTAACTGCTTTCTCTCCTGTTCCTGTCCTCTGCTATATAAAACAGTCATGCCGACTGCTGCAAGGATTACCAGCGTGCCTGCAATGATATACTGTTTTTTCTGCCAGAAGGCTGCCCATCCGTGATTCTTTCTCATATTTTTCACCGTCCATTGTTTATTTAGCAGAATACATTTACTGCTATTAACAATAGTGTTGCCACATTCAGACGGTTTATTCACAGTAATTGGAATCGTTTTTCATTCCACATTTTCCAGCTCTGTACCGGGAAAAAAATACTGTAAAATTTTTCTGTAATCCTCCCCTTTTTCAGCCATTTTCTGTGCTGTATACTGGCTCAGGCCAAATCCGTGTCCATGTCCCTTCGTTACGATCCGGATCTTGCCAGGTTCCAGTTCTGTCACGTTGAAATTTGCGGATTTTAACCCAAGTTCCCCACGCAGTTCCTCTCCTGTGTAGGATTTCCCATTCATCTGCGCCTTTGTGACATACCCGGCACTATCCTTCTCTTCGATCGTGATCTCCTGATCCAGATACAACACCGAAAGATAATCCGGCGCCTGTGCATCCTCATAACATGCCACACCTGAAAGATAGGGCATATCCGAATCCGGATATAATTCTTCCATATTTCTTGTATTGCCCGCACTCACTGCATGGTATGCCGCATATATGTAATGATTCCGGTACTGCAGCGTCTCTCCGTCTGTCTCCTGTATCGCCTCCCTTATCTTCCCCTCTGCCTCGGAAAAATAGTCGCCCCACAGCTCCTGTAATTCGCCCATTGTCATACTCCCCGGAAGTTCTGTCCCCATCTTCTCTGCTGCCTTAAGGTTTGTGCGGGCGATCACACACTGGGCTTTGATACATTCCTCCGGTGCATCTGCGCTTATCTCCTTTGCGACAATGCAAAAAAGCATGTCCGCATCCTCCTCTGTTTCCGCTGTCCGGTTTACATTTCCCAGCAATTCTTCCAGCTGCATTTTCTGGCAAAAAATGGTGAGGAAAAGTGGTATGAGCAGCAAGAGCAGAAGTATGGTCAGCATCGTGTTTATTCTTTTTGCCAAGTTTTTTCTGTGCATAAAAAATCTCCATCCCATATACAAGTATATGAGACGGAGTCAGCTTTTATGAATCAAATTTTATTTTGCTGCCGATGATGTTGCTGAGCTGTGCGAACTGCTGAAGTGTCAGTGCTTCGCCACGGATGGTGACCGGAACGCCAAGTTCCTCAATGCTTTCCTGGATCACTTCTTTGGAAAGATGAATGTCCGGCGCATTATTCAAGCCATTGGCAAGCGTCTTTCTGCGCTGATTGAAGGATGCACGGATGATCTTAAACATTAATTTTTCGTCATTCACCTGCACCGGCACTTCTTTATGTCTTGTGAGACGGATCACTGCGCTTCCGACATTCGGGCGAGGCATAAAACAGTTCGGCGGAACGATCGCAACAATCTCGGGTTTCGCATAATACTGCACTGCAAGGGAGAGTGCCCCATATTCTTTCGTTCCCGGTCCCACCTGCATACGGTCTGCCACTTCTTTCTGCACCATGATCGTAATGCTGTCGATCGGCACATGGCTTTCAAATAATCCCATAATGATCGGTGTCGTGATATAATATGGAAGATTCGCCACAACTTTGATCGGCTTTCCTCCATTTTTTTCCTCTGCCAGCTTATTAATATCTACTTTTAAAATATCATCATTGATGACTTCCACATTGTCGTATGCGCTGAGTGTGTCTGCCAGAATCGGGATCAGATTTTTATCAATCTCCACTGCTGCCACTTCTCTTGCATTCTCGCAGAGATACTGCGTCATTGTGCCGATTCCAGGCCCGATCTCCAAAACAAAATCATCCTTTGTGATTCCGGACTCCTCAATGATCTTCTCAAGCACATGCGTATCGATCAGAAAGTTCTGTCCAAACTTCTTCTGAAAATTAAAATTATATTTCTGTAAAACCTCTATGGTATTCTGTGGAATTCCTAACGTTGCCATATACTGCCTTTCTCTTCAAATAAACGATCTAAAAACTCTGCATACAGGCGGTTAAATGTTTCATGAAACGTAACTGCCACATTTACATCCTGATTTCCAGACATCTGTGCCTCCTCAAAAATAGCAAAGGCTGTCTCATATAAATCCGGGTTTTTGTCATAAAATACTTCCGTCAGACCATCCTGAAAGGCAAACTGCGCCTCCTGTGAAAGATTGTCCTTAAAATCCTCTTTGGAAATACATCCACCCTCCTCGTAATCGGACAAAAAGATGTGTCCGCCTGCGGAGGTCACGAAATCCTCAAATGCCTCTTTTACATCCTCATAGGTTACCGGAACATAATTTTCCTCCCAGTAACGATCAAATGTTTCTCTATCCGGAAATGCTGCTAAAATATCTTCCATACCTGCGCTCCTTTGTGTTTTCTGCTCCATTTATACTATCATACTTTGCAATCGTTCCGCAATAATGTATACAGGGTTGGCTCTAAGTGAAATTCCCTGCACATGTTTTCCACTTCCGCTAAATATTTTTTCTTCGCAGAGGACGGTAAGACCGGGCGGCGGACCGCACGGATCAAAATGTTTTTCGGTGTGTGTTCAAAGTCAATAAATTCCAGCAGCTGGGTTTTGTATCCGCAGCACTCCAAAAGATTCGCCCGGATCGCATCTGTTGTCAGCGCTGAAAAACGCTCTTTGATAATGCCGTATCTTGTGAGCAGGGAATAATCCTCACTCTGGATCTGCTTATTCACCTCATGCTGACAGCATGGTACGGAAAAAATCATTTTTGCATTCCATGTGATTGCATTATAGAGTGCAAAATCTGTCGCAGTATCGCAGGCATGGAGCGTCACGACCATATCCACGTCAAACGGCGTCTGAAATCCATTGATGTCACCAAGCTCAAAGCGCAGATCGTCATAGCCATATTTCTCCGCCGCCCGGTTGCATTTTTCGATGACATCTTTTTTCAGGTCGAGTCCAAGCATCTGCACTTTCATATGCCGGATCTCTGTAAAATAATAATACATGATAAAAGTCAGGTAAGACTTTCCGCATCCGAAATCAATGATGTGTATTTCCTCACCTTTATATTCCCGGATCGCATCATCGATCATCTCGATAAAACGGTTGATCTGGCGGAACTTATCATACATGGACTTTACTACTTTTCCCTCTCCGGTAAAAATACCCATATCCACCAGCGGAGGGATCACCTGTCCCTCATCCAAAATATAATTTTTCTTCCGGTTATGTTCTGTGACTGTGTCTGGTGCTTCTTTTGAAGCTTTCGCCCTGAGTGTCACCGCACCTTTCTTTGAGATCAGAAGACTGTATTCTCTTTTCTCATCCCATGCATTTACCTGCAGGAATGTATCATGTATGGCTTCCATCAAAAAGCCCTGCAGATCTTCTGCGCCAAAATTATCGTGAAACACCTGTTTCTCTGTATACTTTGCCGCCTGATAGCCATCGCCTTTCTTCTCCACCACGATCTTTTTGTACTGGCAGTCTTTCGCCATCGGCTTACTGATAATTATTTTCATGAGCGGATTTGCTGACAGCTTTTCGATTGCCGCAATCCAGTCCTCATTTGCCTCAAATGTCTTTTCTTCTCCCTCTTCATTTGCGAGAATCACAAGACATTTTTCCTTTTCTCCCGGCTGCCGCTCTTCGCAGCCGTATTCTCCATCAAAAATCTGTTTTAGTTTCCACATGATCTATGCTCCTTACTGGGATTCGGAAATACATTCCTGTTCCAGCTTTATTCCTTTTTGTAACATATAAGTGATGAGTTTTCTCTCTTCGTCCGGCAGTTCCATTTTTTCTAACTGCATCAACCGCTTTTTGTCATTTTCTGTCAATGGCTTCGCATAATCCTCATACTTTTTCAATGTTTCAATGTCCATTTGAAACATTTGAAATGGGATCCCTGTTTTTCTTTTCAAGTGTTCTAAAATATAAAATCCACCTGCATCCAGATCTCCAAAATGATAATACTGTGCATCCGGCAATTTCTGATAAATCTGCATCAGCAGATTTCGTCTGCTGCGATCATGATAACCGCCAAGATAGATCACCAGACTGTGTTCCTGTTTAAAACGGTAAAAAGAAGTCAGATTTTCAATTGTGAATACTTTATCAATCGTCTGATCCGGACAGATATCCGGTACATCCTCCTCACTCCCCACCGCAACAGCAATCCCTTCCGGGAAAGCACTGATATCTGCAGCCTGCTTTCCGGCGCTGTAAATCTGTACGTTTCCCTTCATATACACATAGCCCGGTGTTTTATAAATCTGATACTCCGCAAGAATTTCTTCATTTTCAAATCCTGTCAGTTCTTCATTTTCCTCCCGGAATATTTTACAGATTTTTGGGATCAGTGTCTCGAATACTTTGCTGTCATGAAAATGTTCTATGGAAAATTCCCTGATATAACATTCTTTCCTGTTCTGCTCTACTTTATCTAAAGTGTCAATCAGTTGTTCTGTTTTCCTGTGATCCATAATGTCGAGATATTCTTTTACTGACTGTTCGCTTTCCAGCCGCGTTATCATGCGGGACAAAAAGCTTCTTGTTATCTCACCCTGCGTTTTCTGATAAAACTGCTCCAAAATCTGTTTTGTACGTGCCTCGGCTTCCCTCTTCGGCTTCCTGCCAAGCCTCTCATATGCCTCTTCCACATGATCCTCACAGAGTACAAGCTTCTCGATAATATATCCGGGCTTCTGGTTTTTCCATGCGATTGCGACCAGTCCCTCACGCTCCATCTGTTCTGCGGCTGCGTGAATGGTTTCTATCTCAAGCGAGCTCTCATCGAAATACTTTGGCATCGTCTTCTTATTGAACGGAAATGCAATATGGATCGCTCTCTGGTTTTCTCCTCTGGAGAGCTTACTGTTTTCGTATTTGTCCAATAGATCATTCAATATCTTATTTTCGACCGGATGCATAACGATACTCCTCCACGAAGCTTACTTTATCGTCTGTCAGTACTAATAATGTCTCCTGCATTTTCGGACCGATATACTGGATTTTATCCGGCGGCGCTGCGATCACGATCTGAAGCGGCAGTCTGTTCATAAACTCAAGAACTGCCCCGATCCTCTCATCATCCATATTGTTAAATGCCTCATCAAACATCACCAGCCCGATTGCCTCTCCGCCGATATTATTATTGTACAACTGGACAAAGGATGCGGCTACCGTCACATAGAACGGGGTCTGTGTCTCGCCTCCGCTCTTTTCCTCACAAACCTTAGAGTAAAGAGAATAGCTGCCATCCTCATGTGTGATCTTAATATCATAATCCATATAGGTGCGGTAATCCGTAAATTCATCTAATGCCTTGATCCCATTGTCCTGATCCAGTGCGAGCTTTGAAAATAGTTCATCAATGACTTCCTTATGATTCTCATGAAACAGACCGCTGAAAATGGACTCTCCCTGCACTACATTGAAATCGTCCATGATCATATCGTAATATTTTCCATAGCTTTTGCTCGGCAAATATAAAAATTCATATCTTTCATTGCTGAAGGTGATATCTTTCAATGCCTTATTGAGTTCTCTAAACTCTCCCTGTGCCTGCTTCATATTTTCCTGAAGCTTGGATAAAAACTGTTCCCGGAATTCTTCCTCTGCCGATAATTTTGCTTTTCTTACTTTTTCTTCATAATTCAGAAGCTCGGAGTTCACCAGTCTCTCCTGAACTGCCGCATACTCCGGATATGCTTCTAACGTAGCTGCTGCACCAAAATCAAATGCCGTTTTGTAATCGTACATCGCACTTGTCATTTTCTTATCCGCATTCTCTTTTGTTGTATTATTCGCCTTACGTCTCCGGTCAAAATTCTGCCGGAACTGCTCTAATGTCTTATCACCGGTCTGTTTTTCGTATTCTTTCTTCCAGAGCACGATCTCGTTTTCTGCTTTCTGGGCAATGTCTGTGATCAGTTCATTCTTGTGTATGCACTCATCCTCGCACTCCACAAGCCTGTCTTTTGCATTGCTTATTTTCAGTTCGCAGGCTCCGCTTTCCCTGTCACTTTTGGAAATGTGGCTTTTCAGTTCCTCACACTCTTTCCGCATTTCATCCGCACGGATCTGCTTTTCGATCATGGTCGTATTCTGCTGCAGATTACGGATCTCCGTCTCACATTTTTCAATCTCAAGTCCTGTCCTTTTCAGTTCTGATACAATTGTAATCCTATACTTCACATCTGTATCATCATCCCACTCGAGCCATTGCAGCGTCACTTCCATATGTGTCATACGGTCTTTGCATTCTATTTTCTGCCGGTTTAAATCCTCCTTTTTCTGCAGTGCCTGCTCATACTGGACTTTGAATGCATTCTTGCCGATAAATGGAGTTGTATAGATTTCCGGTCTGATCGCAGATGCGACATGATTCTGATAGCGCATGCAATTTGGTGTGATAGAAACCGGATACTGTTTTAATTCATCCACTCTCTTACACATATGTACCTTACCAAGAACCATATTCACATACCGCTTCGCATAAATACTCTTCGACTCCACAACTGTTGCCAGACTTCCTGCTGGTGCAATGTCATATTCCTCGAGTTTGCCGGAATTGATCAGTCCCACACCGTATGCTTTCTTTTCTCTTCTCAGTTTTTCGTAAATACCAAGGGCAATGTCAAAATGTTCCGGCTCTACCAACACATAAAATCGCTGTGTATTCAGATAGCCCTCCACTGCATTTCTCCATGTCTCATCCGTGATTTCTAACATTTCACACAAAATCCTCGGCTTTGCCGTCCTTCCGATCTTGAGCAATTCCTGCTCCACACGCGACATCAGAAGCTGGACTGCCGAGGGATAGGAAAACCGGTGCTGTTTCAGATTACTGATCCGCTGCTCTGTCTCCTGCAGGTCTGCTGCGATCTCATTCAGCCGGCTTTGGATCTCTAAATTTTTCCTCTGCAGTTTTGTACTCATATGCTTCTTGTAAGCGATCGCCCGGTCAATCAGTTCCTGTGCACTAACAACGTCCTCCGTATCCTTCAGCCGGTGTAGCAGCTCATCATACTGCTTCATGCATTCATCCACATCCGGTATTTCAAGCAGTCTTTTTACTTTCTGTCCTGCTTTTTTTCCGCTCTCTAACAGTCTTTTCTTTTCCTGATATTGTATTTCTTCTTTTTCCTGTAATTCTTTCAGATATTTTTTCTGCTTTTCCAACGTCTGGAAATCTGAGTTGGCGTTCAGTTCCGCTAAAAGCAGTGTGCGGACTTCCTCCTTATTCTCCAGTTCCTTTTTCATGCTGCTGCACTTTGCATTCAGCTGTTCCAGACGGTAACTTTCGCGCCTGATCTCATCCTGCAGAACGCCGATCTGTTCTTTGGTCAGATCCAGATCCGACTGTGCCATAAAATATTCATACATCCGGTCAGATTGTATACAATCCACCACTGCTTTGTGGTGGCATTCGATCTCTGACAGTTTTTCAATTCTGTTTTTCACACCCTCCAGCGTTTTTTCCAGCTCCTGATAGCTTCTTACATTTTCGCGCAGATGATCAATATTGACTTCTTTTTCATCCAGCACATAGGAATAGACAAAATCCTTGATATCATCAATTGGTTTAAATGCCAGTGCCTTTGGAATCAGCTGGAAGAACTTATCCTCGATTCTTCCAAAACGCTGTTTCATCATCTTTTTGCCTTCCGCATTCGTCTTTGCAAATAATTTGATGTTTTTATTGTTAAACGACCTGAATTCTGTGATGGTCCGTGGTCTGTTTCCGATCTTAAACATCTCATCCTCTAACATCACATTGTCCATGAGATAACGCACGACTGTCTCCTGCCCTTCAGTTGCCGAATCGATCACTGCCCCGATGACAAAATACTTTTCCTTGCTCTCCTCATAAAATTCCAATGCGACATGCGCACTGATTTCTCCGGTTCTCTCATAAGGATGATTTTCACGTCCGGTCTTACACCGGATATAACCGGTCAGCTTTCTCTTGCCGTTCTCATGGGCAGCCTTATTAAAATGATTTGTGGAGCAGGTCACAACAAATTGGATTGCATCTAAAAGTGTGGATTTTCCAGCTCCATTTTCGCCGGAAATCAGAGTTGAGTCCCCAAAATCTATCGTAACATCCGAGAAACGATGCCAATTAATCAGTTTCAGTCTGGTCAGCTTCTTCATCTTTTAATTTTCCTTTCCTATAACTGTCAACTTTTTCATAGACACTTTTGATGTCCTCAACCCGCACTGCCATCAGGATGGAATTATAGATCAAAACTCTGGACTCCTCATTTTTCAGATCCGATTCCAGCAGCTCGATCAGCTGATATCTCCGGAAAAGACGAAGCGCATTTCCCATCGTTGTCTTATCGATCATTTTGTCACGGATCTTCAGGCTTAAAAACTTGTCCTGAATATCGCCCAGATTCACAATGACTTCATCACTCACAGACAATTCTCTTTTTTTCTCATCAAACAAAATGCGCAATATCAGCAAAATAACGGACTCATATAATTTTAAATTCTGCCGGTTTGTGTTCAGGGCATTCGTGAGCTGCACCACTCCGTATTCGTCATTCATTTCTAATCTGTAACCAAGCACTCCCAGTAGTTCTTCAAATTTTTCTTTGTACTTTTCTATAAAATAAAAGTCACTTCTTGTTGCCTGATTCTGCCTGCATATGAAACATACATTAATCAGTTTATTACATATTCTGCGGAATTCATCCTGATCCTTCTGCAGCATGCCATTTAATAAATCCATTCTGCTCTCCCTCTGCTATGCGCTGTCAGCGTTTTATGATTGCAAAATCCGGGAAATCAAACTCTCCACTGATTTTATTCGCACCTTCTGCCTTTTCAATCCGATATCGCATCTTTTTTCTGGAACCATACAGTCTGACATAGATCAGCCTGATAAAATCATCCATTGTTTCCATCGGAAGCTCAGACGCATAGATTTTTTCCCTGTCTCCTAATTGTTCTTCTACAAACCGCTCTATCCGTTCCGGGCTTAAAATGCGCTGCATCTTTTCGGTCATCTTCCGAAGCTTTTCCTGCCGGAGTTCCACATCCGGCATTACTTCTGTCAGTTCCTGCGGATGAAACTCTTTCTTTCCCTCGATCGGGCTGTAAAACGATTTCTCATCAATAAAACTGCTTCCAAACAGCCTCACCAGATTGTCCAGATACTCGATCTCATAAATCCCATTCAGATCCAGCTGGCTCTGTTCCATCTGCTCTCCAATGTATAAAAGGATTTCTTTCATCTGTCCTCTGACATCTTCCGTCCCTGCCAGCAGAAACTTTGCACGGTTTACCGCCGCCCTCTGGTATTGTGTGTTTTTCCGGTTGATCTCTGCCAGAATATCATCCATATTCCGGAACGCTTCCACAATCTCATGCAATGTCTGATATACCAGTTCTTCTGCCTGCCCGACCGGTATCTCCCGGATCGCTGCCAACTCTTCCGACGTCTTTGCGATATAACGTGAGCTATGCCCATTTGCTTCCAGCCGCTCTATGATCTCCGGCCGGAACTTTGACACATTGTCTGAAGTCAGTAATCTGTGGTAAGCTTTATCTACAATATTCGTAATATAATCATTAAACAGCGCATTCATAATCTCCGCTACGGTCTTATGCTTTGTCAGTTCATCAATGTAATGCTTGATATTCGAATTGAGGTTCTTTAGTCCTGTGATCAGCATATCCGTATTATCCCGGATCTGCTGTAACACAACAGCCGGATGATCCGTATTGGTCCGCACAAGACTGTAAATGGTATAAATATAGCCCTGATATTCCACCTTTCGTCCGTCTGAAATCTCAAGAAGCGTTTTCATGACTTTTACGGCATAATCATAAAAATTGACTCTCTGCACATAACTCTTATCCGTCTCAACCTCAAGCCAGCCGTACTTCTCCAATAAGCGCAGCATCTCATTTGCCTTTTTTCTGGAATCCATGCCATTTATGTCATCTTCCTCAAATTCCGCTGCCTGATTCTGTTCAAAATAAAACTGTAATTCATCCACAAGGATTTCTCTCTCGATCCCAAAGGAAAGCTGTGCACTCATTGCCTGAAACAACCGGCACAGACAGTCCCAATATACAAGTCTGTTCGGCGATGCCAGCGGTGTGAAAAATTCTTTTGGAATAATACCAAATAATGGATTGGTCTGCTGTGCCTGTGCGTCATCCATATCTGAAACTCCTGTCCTTCCCTCTATTATGCCATGGTGATCCGCTCAATTTTGCAGGAATGTTTTTTATAATCGTCCTTCTTTAACTCTTTGCTCTCATAATTGATCCCAACAAGTATCACTTCGCCCCTGTAATCCTTCAGGCTTTCGACATACTGTTTTCTTTTGATCTGTGTGATCGCTGCTTCCGCTGTCTGATTCCATTTCAGCTCTACAACGATTGCCGGTGTCTGTGTCGTTTTTCTTGGAACAAACACCATATCTGCAAATCCTTTTCCTCCGGCAAGTTCCCGGTATACTACATAATTCTTCTTCGCTGAATAATACGCAAGTGCGATCACACATGCCAATGAATTTTCATCATTATAGGCAAGTATGGATGTATTCTCCTGATGTGCATTCTCTATCATCCGGGCAACCGTTTCTTCCTCACCGCGGATTGTGGCTGCAAGCAGCTCTTCGGATTTCCGGATTGCGTCCATAACCGGTTCCCAGCCACCATCTTCAATACAATTAATAAATTCCTTCTGTACTTCCTGATTCGGGATATGAACGGTACATGTATCAAAATCATAAGTCAGATATCCCAGATGTACCAGAAGTGTCAAGACATCATCTGCACTTGCAAATGTAGTCATATCATTCTGAAATTTATCTGGATTTATCTCAATAGAACTTCCCGCAATCAGTCTCGTTACAAGTTCTTTCAAATTATACATATCCATCTGGATATACTTTTTTAATGCCTCATAAGTCTCTGTTTTGGTCCAATAGCTGTCAAAATCATGTCCTGAAAGTGACATTACGACTGATCTCGGATTATAAATCTGTATCCCTTTTAAATCATAACCGTCATACCACTGTTTCATTTTATCATATGACATGTCATACTGCGGGCACAATTCCTGCACTTCCTGCTCCGTAAATCCTGTAAATTCTGCCAGCTCACGCTGATTGGTCATGGAATATTCATCAAACATATTAAGGGCAGAATGTTCTCCATATTTTTTAATCGGAAGGATTCCGGTCATATAAGCCAAAATGCAATAAGGCTGGTTCTTTAACAAATCTCTCAGGAAATTCAGATACAATTTTTGTGCTTCTGTATCTTCCCCTTTTACACGGAAAATGCAATCCCACTCATCAATAATAAAAACAAAAAAGCTGTGTGTCTGTGCATAAATCTCTTCTATCACAGACACTAAGTCTTCTTCGTAGTACGTCACATCTGCAAATTCCCGCTTCAATTCGCGTGTTACTTTTCGTGAAAGCAATTCCAACATCTCATGTATTGTCTCTGTCCGCCCCAAAAACTGCTGGATGTTTAAATGAATGACATTATATTTATTTAAATGTTCTTTAAAACTGCTGTCATCTGCTATTTTAAAATTTTCAAACAATTCCTTCGAATCGCAGCCTTTGCTGTAATATGCCACCAGCATATTGGCTGCCATTGATTTTCCAAAACGCCGTGGTCTGCTGACACAGATGTTTTTATGTTCACCAAAAAGTTGTGAATTTGTAAATTTAATCATCTCAGTTTTATCAACATATATTTTAGAATGAATCGCTGCATTTCGAAATTCTTCATTCCCCGGATTCAAATAAAGTCCCATTTTGACCTCCTTTGCTGTGACGATCAGTCCACGATCAACACTGTCTTTCCTTCAAATGCAAAACCGTACTCTTTAATCTGATCTTCTGTAATTCCCTTCATTCTCAGTTCTTCGCTGTATTTTCTTTCCCGGATCTGTGTGATTGCAGACTGCGCTGTCTCTTCCAGACTTTTTTCTTTTCTTGTGCTGCGCACTTTAAATTCCAGAATCACTGCGTTATCCTTTCCCGGGTTCTTTGGTTCAAGCATGACATCATATCTTCCAAAACCACTTTCCCGGTTCGATTTCAGATAATACCTGTCCTGCAGATCAACAAGCAAACCTAACACAAATCCATGATAAAACCGTTCCGGTTCTGCTCCCGATGCTCTGTCTCCGGTATCAAAATAACTGAATGTCTGCAAGGCCACCCGGTTCATATATTCATTCATCGCATCCACATCACCGGCAAACATTGCTTTAATAAAGTCGTTGTAATCCGGTCTCGCCATTGCGAACCAGTCATGAATCATTCGATGGAACATCAGTTTCACTTCCAGATTCGTAAGTGCCAGCTGATACTTTGGCTCAGTTCCCTCCGGAATATCCTTGTACTTTTCATAAGAGAGGACTTTTAAGTAACCACTTGCCAGCAGAAGGCTCCACACTGCCTGCTCATTACCGTTGAGCTGATCATAAACAATCTGTTCATCAATTTCTGACCATATACACTCTCCGCAAAGCAGCTTTTCGAATTTACTCTTGATATTGCGGTTTCCCTCACGGACTAATTTTGCCACCAGACTGTTTGCACTTGTATTTGCCCAATATGTTGTGTACTGCTGTGAATCAAGATAATTTAAAATTGACCACGGATTATAAATATCTTTATATTCCCCGAAAATAAAACCATCATACCATCTTTTCACTTCGCTCTTTTCACTGTCTAATCCGCACTTTCCCAATGCTTCAAAGACCTCTGGCTCTGTGAAACCAAATGTTGTGGCATATTCATCAGATGTCGTTGTAACTACTTTCAGATTATTCAAATCGGAAAAAATGGACTCCTTGCTCACCCGTGTGATGCCTGTCATAATGCCACGTTCCAATGCCGGATTTGTCTTGAAAGCTGAATTAAAAAGACTTCTTGTAAATGTCACCAGTTCATCCCAGTAACCATCTACAAAAGCTTCCTGCATTGGAGTATCATATTCATCCAATAAAATGATCACTTTTTTCCCATAATATTTATATAAAAATCCTGATAAATAGTTTAACGAAAGCGTAGCATCTACATAGTCCATATGATTCATGATTTTCTTATACAGATTCACTTCTTCCTTAATCAAAGCATTGCTCTCTGTTATAAAATCAAATTTGAAATATAATTGTGCAATAAGGTCGCAGATTTTCTTTTGTGTCAATTCATAGGTTGGTTCTTTTATATTTGCAAATGAAAGACTAATGACCGGATACGTTCCCTGCAAATTGCGGTATTTCTCGTCATTCCAGATTTCCAGCTCCTCAAACAGATCAGATCGTCCCTCATATTCCATTGAGAAAAACTGCTCCGTCATGCTCATGGTCAACGTCTTTCCAAAACGTCTTGGTCTCGTGATCAGTGTAACACTGTCACCACTATCCCACCATTCCTTTAAAAAGGCTGTTTTATCCACATAAAAATAATGGTTTTCTATCAATGTTGAAAAATCCTGCACTCCAATCGCAACATTCACTGACATATTCTGCCTCCTTTTTGCTATCTTTGAAGAAAGCCTTTAGACTTATTATAATCTAAAGGCCTTGTGATCATCCTATGATATTTACTTTAAAACAATCGAAAGGCTCTCGCATATGCCATATGAAATGAATATTCGCCGCCCTTCTTTACTTCAGGCTGCATGTTTGCATAATTACGTTCCTTATATGACCAAAACATTTTATTCTTCCGCTTGCCATTTGGCAAAGTTTCATATATTTTATAACAAATGATATTCGTATCATATAAAAGCTGTAAGGCTTCACTCGCAGTCTCCATAAACGGTGGAATCTTCCGTCCTAATTCTCTTAAATACTTTATATATTCTAAATGTTTTTCCTCAAAAAATTTATAATTGAAATTTCTATGCCCCTGAAAATAATCAAAGAATATACTAAAATTATTATAATCTGAATCATCCATATAAATTAACATATAATCTTTCAATTCGCCTTTTAAATACGTCGAATAATTGGATAAAATACCTTCAAAATCAGAATGTTTAAACTGCGTACCACTTGTTGCATCAACCATCTCGTTTAACATGGTTAAAATATCTCTTGGTTTGTATAAGGAATACCTCAAGAATTCAACAAACGGATTATCTGGTGCTTTCCGTTTTTCCTGATATTCCACCTTGTATGGAAAATAATAATTCCAACATTCTCCCAGTTCATATGAATAATCCTGCTGCTTCATAAAATAATCGTCTGCAATCTTAAATAACTTTGAATCAATATATTTGCGATAAGAAGTTACCCAATTTAACAACACCGAATTATTTCTAAGCTTCTGATTCATATTATGAACTGGCATTTTATACATAATGTCCGGTCGGATCAGCAACATAATTTTGATCTGTTTCTCTTTCAGGAATGATTGATTCATTTCTAAAACTGCATTTACCAGTCCAACCAAACACTCAAAATACTGCTCATTATCAATATCTCTTGGTCTTGCATCAATGCCATCCACAAACAAAATCGTTGGTTTTTTCAAATTAACACTCATAAATGCTTTTTCAAAACCATCTCTTATCTTCAAAAGACTAATCTGAAAACTCTGTTCCACATACTTCTGGGACGTTTCCGCAGATGCCTTAGTTCCAGTTGAAAACAGCCCCTGTTTCATCATCGAATTAATAGATGCAGAGGCATTGTCAACAAATTCAAAGGCATTCACAAATTCCGGTTTAAAAGCATCACTATAAAAAACATCTATTGCCTTCGATAATTGTTTATACTTAATGCTGCTGAAAAAAGTCTCACCATATTCTTTTCTGATCTTTTCTGCAAGAATCAAATAAATCAAATTAATCCATACATCTTTGAAACTTGAAAGTTCCAATGCTTTCTGTCTTTTCATATTAAGAAATCTCTGATACAGCGTATTTTCCACAAGTGAAATGGAACAAAAACTATTTATCTTATCAGATTTCGACATATACACCGAATATGCTGTTTTTCCAGATCCTTTTTCTCCAATCAAAAAATATTTATCCGGTTTGCAAATTTCTTCTACAATATCGTCTACCAAAAATATTTTTTCAAACAGATCTGTATCTTCATTTCCGGCAATGTAGTAATCGTATGCATCACCTTTTACCTGTTGTAATTCCTGAATTTTTTTCATAGTATTTCTTTCTGGCAAATCAAAACTCCTCCAACATAAAACTGTCGTTACTCCATACCTTTTTAGTTAATTATCGTTTATAGTAGTATAACCCATCTTATTCGCAAATGAAATAGTTCCCATAAAACTTTCTATTTTTATCTGCCTCTGAAAGAACGTCAAGCTCTGCTGCTCATGCCCTTTTCATTTCCAATGGCTCTCTCATCGCCCGCTCCCTACTTACTGTCTGAATCTTCATGGAGTGCGGATGATGTGAAGAAAATCTATACTGTCAGGGCATGTAGGCATTGTGGAAATGCTTTTATTGCTGGCAGACCAAACAGCGTATTCTGCTGTAGCAGATTCAAGAGCCACTATAAGCTTAATCACTGTACATTGTTTTAACCTCTTTATCCTTAAAATCTGTAAGAAAAATGCATGTATTTCAGCATAGTAAAATCGACCGCCATTTAGCAAAGATTTTTGAAACCGGTAAGCAGACTATTCCTACCAATTACTACAATTTGGACGCCATTATTTCTGTAGGTTGCAGAGTAAACTCCATTCAGACAACCAAGTTCTTATTGTATACAAAAATGGCTCATTCTATCTTGACTCTAAATAAATCTACAAATTTATTTCTTCATACCCATTCTCAAACATAATTTCGCATTCTATTTCATCAAACATTTTTTTACACTTATCATAATCAAAATTAAATAAATAAACATTGTTTCTTATTATCGCATTTATGTACCCAAAATTGTTTCCTAGATTTAAGAGGTTTTCTTTTTCCATATTAATTTCATAATATCTATTTGGTATGTCTAAAAATTCCGTTTCAATTGTTCTATACTTGATCTTATGCTCAAATATGTCCACTTTTTTGTCTTTTAACAACATAATAATATTTATAATATCCGCATCCTCTTTAGATATTAGAATTGCATTTTTGGTTTTAAGTTTTGATATAATTTTGCACTTTGTGTTTTCAAATTTCTTTTGTAAAACTAGTGTTTCATTTCTTTTATTAATTTCGTCTACTAGTTGAATCCCTTCTTGATATCCCACTAACAAACTTTTTCTTAAATTAAAATCTTCTTTTCGTACTCCTTGTGCCTCTAACATTTCATACTGTTCTTCATAATTATATAAATACTGTTTTAATAAAGGGTATATAATATGTATTCTAAATGCACGTATATCCATTTCAAAGCAAAAGTCCAAAACATTATAATATAATCCACTCTTCTTTGCTAACTGTTCAAATACACTAGATTTTAATTCTCTCAAATCATTACATATATATGCTGCTGCAAAATATTCCATGAAAGACTTATGAAACCATACATAATAATTATTCATAACGCGAAAATATGGTACTGCATATGTTACATCATCAAGATAATCCGCTGTTTTTGTTTTTATCCATTTCATTTCATTCAACGCATTATTAACAATTAATTCTAATTCTAATCTTGAATAAATTACTTTGCAATTTTTTTGTAAACATTTAAACCCTACCTTCCGCAATAACGTATAAAAATCACTAATATCTAGCATTGATTTTTTCTGATGTTCATATGCCCCATCTTTCATCTTATCATGCCGTTTATATAATGCCTGAAATATTTGTTCATAAAAATCAGACTTTTTGCATGGAATATCAAAGCACTCCCCACATTCAAATGTACTATATAAAATCATTACAAGCAAAGGATTTCCTAGTAAGTCCCTTACATTCTGGTAATTATTCCCTTTACTTTTTAATAAATGGATTAAGTTGTTTGAAATTTCTCCATCATTGTCTAATTTTCGTATTAATTCACAGGCTTCATCAAAAGTTAAATCACGTATAGAAAAAGCCATAAAACTCTCAAAAGTTCCTATCCCTTCTATTTGCCTAGACGATAACATATAATAATTTTCGCTATATTTTTCTACAAATCTTTTAATTTTATTTGAAACACTTGTTTTATATCTATCATCTACTTCATCAAATCCATCAAAAAAAATTATAAATTTACCTTGTCTTAGAAGTTTCTCAACGTCTTTTGTTAAAATATTTTTTTCTTGCATTCTTATTTCATTTTTTATATATTCAATAATTTCTTCGCCTTCAATATTCCTTAACTCCAAAATATATGGTACATATTCACCATTTTCTAGTATACTTAAGCTCATATATTTTATAAGTGTACTTTTTCCCATACCTGCATTGTCCATTAATAATATATTTCTATGTTTATAAAATATCTCCATTTCTAATTTATTAATATAATACCGTTCACTTGTATTAACCCTATTATATATTTCTAAAGGTTGGTATATCTTATATATTATTTGTTTACAATTCTGTTTAGCTAATGATCGCGTATATATATTTTTCTTATAGAAATAATATAAATATTCTTCCATTGCCACGCTTAAATTCCATTTTGCTACAGCATCATCAATCGTTTCAAGCAGTTTATCAATTGCCTTATCAATTCCTGCGTTTACTAATGTACATCCTATATTTAACGACTGTAATTCTTCTTTCATGTAACTGTTCCTCATCCTTAAATTATATATTCATTTAGAAATACTCTGCCATATCCAACCCATTACGTAAATTTGTCTTCGAAAATAATAGAGCATTGTTCACCCACAACATGCTGCTAAAACATTAAACAACGATTCTTATATGGAGATTCCCCCATACCCCTCATTCAAACCATACGTATCCTATTAAGGCATACGGCTTAACCTTATACCTTAACTTCAACCATTGCACTAATTGGCTCTCTTATTCCTTTGATTGTACATCATACCTCTTACTTCATTTGAGGAGATAATAGAATCTCAGCTGTTCCGATAACATGCTTATCATCAACCTCGCCAAGATCTCAGATCGGTGGATGTTTCTGTTTCCTCGCCATAGCTGTCACGGAAATGTTGTCTGCTGTGAGCATAAACACATCGACCATTTCCAAGAACTCGGTACAGGCGGTTGACCAGACCTTACCCTATAAGATTTTTCCTACTGTATTATTATCAGTTTACCAAAGCTTGCTAAATAATTTCCACTCGCTAGAGGTAATCAGCTATGCTAATTTCTCAGCTCGCACTATGTTTATATTAATCACACATCTCTGTTTCAATGTACACCATTACTTTTTTTGTATCTTGAAGAACCATATTGGGAAATATAATGTTTCCATTTATTCACAGTTTCTCTTACTTACTATTTTTCTATATACCCAACAATACATCCTTGATCTGTTCCACAACATAAACAATATCATCTTCTGTGATCTGTGTGCTGCTTGGGAAATTCAGGATGCATTTACTATAATAAGATGCTTTCTCCATCTCATATGTTATCGCATTCTGATACGGCAGCTGTTCATGGATCAATCCCCAGATTGCCCTTGTCTGTACACCTCTTTCCTGCAGCTTGGTGATGATATCCCTTAAAGAACCATTCACTCTTTCCATTGGAATCTCAAGCGAATAAAACCACTGATTTGAGTATGTTCCTTCTCGAAAGCCAAGTAATTTTCCGAGTTCAAATCCATTAAATAGTTTTTGATACAGCTCATAATTACTGTGTTTTCTCTTTATAAATTCCGGCAATTCTTCCATCTGCGCCACACCAAGCGCTGCCTGTAAATTTGTCATGCGATAATTATATCCAACTTCATTATGAATATAATAATGTGGATCATCCTTTGCCTGTGTGGAAATATACTGCATATGTGCAACCGTTTTTGCATCTTTTGCTGTCACTGCACCGCCACCGCCGGTTGTAATGATCTTATTCCCATTAAATGAGTATGCTCCAAAATCTCCGATCGTTCCCGCATACTTTCCGGCAAAACGTCCCTCCGTGTAATGTGAACCCAACGCTTCTGTAGCATCTTCTATTACCTTCAAATGATACTCTTCCGCTATATCCATAATGCTTTCCATATCTGCCAGATTTCCAAACACATGCACTACAATAACCGCTTTTATTTTCTTGCCAGAAGCCGTGTGAATTAATTGTTTTTGTTCTACATGGCACTCTTTTTCGCAAAACTTCCGCAGTTTGACCGGATCCATGCATAAGCTGTCATCACAATCCATAAATACAGGCTCTGCAAACTGATAATGTACCGGATTCACTGCTGCAATAAAAGTCAATGTCGGCACGATCACCATATCTCCCGGCTGTACATTACATTCCAATAATGACAAATGTAATGCAGATGTGCCACTCTGGCAGGCAGCCACTTTCTCTACATGAAGAAATCCTGCCATCTGTTCTTCTAGTTTTGTAATATAAGCTCCGCCTGTAGATACCCAGCCCTGATCTATTGCATCATCTACGTATTTTCTCTCATTTCCCTCAAAATTCGGAATTGACAATGGGATAAATCGACTCACTTTCTTCTTCCTTCTTTCCTTTGTTAAAACAATAACTCTGTCAATCTTGCACACAGATTCAGTTTACATCATGTATGCTTCTATACATTATAAATATCTGTTTTATATGCAGCCATATTCTGTCTGATCCATGCGATCGTCTCTGCAATCCCCTGTTCAAAGGTGTATTGCTGCTTCCAGTCTGTCAGTTCTTTTATCTTCGCGTTTGCTCCAAGCAGACGATTTACCTCACTCTTTTCCGGACGTAGCCGCTGCTCATCACATACAATTTTTGCATCCGGGTTAATTTGTGCAATAATTTCTTTCGCCAGATCTCCAATGGAAATCTCACGCTGTGTTGCTATATTAATCTCCTGTCCGACGGTTTTATCAGACTCTGCAATTGCAATAAATCCTGCAGCTGTATCTTTTACATAATTAAAATCTCTTGTCGGTGTCAATGAGCCCAGTTTTATCTCTTCCCTGCCAGCCAAAAGCTGTGTAATAATCGTCGGGATTACCGCTCTTGCCGATTGTCTTGGTCCAAACGTATTAAACGGACGTACAATTGCAACCGGAAGATTAAAGCTGCGGTAAAAGCTCTCTGCCAGACGGTCTGCACCAATTTTCGTTGCAGAATACGGCGACTGCCCCTGAAACGGATGCTTCTCATCAATCGGAACATACTGTGCTGTTCCGTATACTTCCGATGTAGATGTCACCATAATCTTCTCTGTTCCCAAATCCCTTGCCGCCTGCAAAACATTCAATGTACCCTTGATATTTGTATCAACATAGGAATCCGGTGAATGATAACTAAATGGAATGGCGATCAATGCCGCCAGATGAAAAACCTGATCGACACCTTTCATTGCCTCTCTCACTCCATTCGGATCTCTGACATCTCCACTAAACACCTCGATCTGATCCAATTTTTCCTTTGGTAATGTATCTAACCATCCCCATGTATTAAAAGAATTATAATAGGTAAAGGCTTTTACATCATAACCTTTTTCTAATAAGCTTTCTGTCAGATGGCTTCCAATAAATCCATCTGCTCCTGTTACAAGTACTTTCTTCATTCTATATTCCTCGTTCTTTCGTCTAATTACTTATAATACTATTATCAATTTCAATTTATTATGTAAACCCATTATTTCTTGTAATTTACTCTGCCTACTCTGACTTCAAATCCAATTTTTTCTCCATACGGTGCATCTCTTCAAACTCACCCATATCCAGAAATGAATCCTCACTAATCGGATACATGCCGACCTTGCGGTTTTCTTTCAATAATTTATCCGTAAGATCTGTCATATGATAAAATGTGTCCTCCGGAATTTCTTTTTTCAATTCAGGATTCAATATGTACATACCTGTATTGACAAAATATGATAATTTTGGTTTTTCCTCCATGGACTGCACTGCACCATTTTCACTGGAATGGATAACACCATAGGGTACTACAATATTCTTTAGTGCAGAAACGATTGTCAGTTCATTGCCGCTTTCCCTGTGATACCGGTAAACATCTTCGTAATCTGCGTGGATCAGTATATCACAATTCGTCACGATAAAAGGCTGTTCAAATTCTTCCTCTATCAGCCGCAGGCTTCCTGCTGTTCCTAGTGGCTGATTTTCTTCTACATACTTTATTTCATAATCTTTTACCATATCAGTGAAATAAGATTTGATCATATTCTTGCGGTAATTGACAGTCGCATAAAAATCCGTCACGCCAACATCCCTGAATTTATCAATAATCCGTTCCATAATCGGAATATCCCCAATCGGAATCAGCGGTTTGGGCAAAATCTTGGTATAAGGATATAACCTGGTTCCTTTTCCTCCTGCCATAATGACTACCGGCACTTTATCTAAAGAGAGACTTCCTTCCCTCACCTCGATTTTCTGCTCCTGTTCAAAAAGAATGTCAATCACGATTCCCTTTGAATTGAGCACAGGCAATGCCGTGATCGAATATCGTCTCATCACATCCTGCGCAGACGCCACTTCCCTTCGATACACGGACTTAGGATTGCGGTTCATAAGGCGGCTTATCTGTTCCTGCAGATTTCCTGTCTTAATCAGCCAGCGGCGGATATCTCCATCGGTGATCGCCCCTATTAATTTTCTATCTGTATTGGTAATAAAAAGAATCCCCTTCGCATTCGCATCTATCTTCTGCATTGCTTCTACGATTGTCTGCTCCGGGGAAATCAGAAATGTTACTAGTTGTTCTGTTCTCATAGATAAACCTCCATGTTCTATACCCATCGTCCATGATAGATGCTATATACTGCTTGTTTGCTATCTATATTTAATCTAACACAACTGATTTTAATGATATGTCTTTCATAACAAGCAGATTCTCTTTGTAATCATCGTATTCCGGCTCAACATCTTTACCTTCTAATAGTTTTATAAGGATAGATAATAAATTTACCCCTGAAAGATGTGTTGCCGGATATCCGCCCCCAAAACGTGGATTAAGATCAATCACATACACGTTTTCACCTTCCTCGATCATATCACAGTCAAGATTTGCAATATGTCCCAATTTTTTGCCCAAATATAAAGCAACTTTTTTTACATTCTCATTTTTTACTGTAATTGATTTATCCGTTTCTCCACTGCGCATTGCAATTTTCTTTTTTATCACACACCGGATTGTTTTTCCTTCAAATGTATTAAAAATATCACAACCATATTCTATACCAGATATTCTCTGTTGAATAATCATTCCGTCATGAAACAATAATTCTAACTGTCTTATATCTTTAACAATACAGGTTTCAATGCTTCCACTTCCATATATAGGCTTTAAAACAACTGGAAATTCAATTACCCCCTGTTCTAACGCACTTTTAAAATTCTGAATAGTATCATACGTTTTCGGATATAATACACCTATGTGTTCTAAAAATTCATTCATCTTAATTTTATTAAAACATATATCTAACACTCTTCTGTCAGATACAATCACTTTTATTCCCTCTTCTGAAAAATTGCTTCTATAATTAGATAAAATATATATTTCAGGATCTATAACCGGTAACACCGCATCTATATTATTTTGTTTACAAACATTAATTAATGATTTCACATATAATATTTCATTCTCCACCGGCTTTGGCAAAATAAAAAATCCATCATTTGTTCCATACAGGCCACTTGCCGTATTGTCACAATCTGAAACAAACACTTTACCCTTAAAGTCTGCATTTTCTTTTATAAAGTCTACCAAATAACCTCTCCGCCCAATATTGGTAATTAATATGTTCATAGCATCCTCTTTTCTATCAGTCTGCAAATAAATTAGGACTTCCACCTGTATTCAAGAACAATACATTTTGATAATTCTTATTTTCTTCCAAAAATGATATCATTCCGCAAAATGCCTTTGCATTATAAATTGGATCTAAAAAAATTCCATCTGCAAAAGCAATTTCTTCTATGATTTGAGTAATTTTACCATCAACCATTCCATATGATTGTTCAGCATTATCTAACACATGAATTTTATTATTAAAAATCTTTTCTTCTTTATTTTCTAATTTGCTCATTTCTTCTAACATTTTTTCTATTTCAAGACAACAACGTTCTTTTGTTCTAGCTACAGTTACCCCATATATATCACAATTTGTATCATATGCACCATAAATCATTCCCGCCTGAGTTGTACCAGTTCCAGTTGGTAAAAAGATAGCATCAAATGTTACTTTCAGCTTCTCCATCTGCTCCCTTATCTCATTAAAGGCATCAACATAACCAAATCCTGCTTCTGCCATATGTCCCCCACCCGGTATCCAAAAATAATTAATTTGTTTTTTTGTCTCATGCTCTAAATACTCATCAATAAACTCATGCGCATTTTCCTCAGCACAATATATCACATTTGCACCATAATAACTTATTAGTTTTCCATTGCCGTTACTAATTTTATTATTTTTATTAGTAGTCAATACAATTAAATCGCATTTAACTTTTAATTTAGCGGCAACTGCTGCCGCCACTCTTATGTGATTTGAATAAACGCTGCCAAATGTAATTATCTTGTCGGCATTCTTCTTCTTGACCATTGCACCTATATACTCAAATAACCGAACCTTATTACCTCCGAAAGCAAAATCTAACAGATCATCTCTCTTCATATATATATTGATATTTCCAATTGAATAATTAAGTCTATATAATCCTGTTGTTCCATGTATTAATTCGATTTTTTCCATTTACTCCACCAAATTTGTATCAACTTTTAAATCATAAAACTTCTTCTCTATATTAACCCTATTGTTTTTCAAATAGTCTTTTAAGGATTGAACTATCCTTTCACTCGTATACCCATCTCCATTCGGATTTATTACCGTTTTACATTTTTCCCGAAATCTCTTTTCTTCTGCCTGCCTCACACACTTTAATATTTCATTACTTTCCGGAGTGCAATTAAGCACACTATCTGCCTGAACTCTTCCCTTCTGTCTATTACCAATATTAATGGTTGGTATTCCAAAGGAAGGTGCCTCAATTAACCCACTTGAAGAATTCCCCATAACAAACGAACAATATCGCAATGCCGACAAGTATCTGACAGCCCCTAATGAAGAAACACATATTGCTCTCGCTGTATGCTTTTCAGCATAAGTTTCCAACATATTATTTATTATATTTCCATCACAATCTGCATTTGCTTTCGTGAATATAAACTTATACTCTGGCATTCTATCGCAAGCCAGTAACAGCTGTCTGACCTGTTCTTGTGCAGTATTCTTCTCTAAAGTTACAGGATGAAATGTAATAACACAATATGGAAGATCAAGTTTAAAACCTAACTCGTTCTCCAATGCATCTTTAGATAATAATTTCGTTTTTCTAATATTCTCAATTCCAAGAGAACCAACTGCAAATACACGCTCTGGACTTTCTCCCATTTGAATAATTCTGTTTCTATATACATCCATACTAGTAAAATGCAAGTAACTCATCTTGGTTATTGCATGCCTATAGCACTCATCTGCTGCACCTTCTGTTGTTGCACCTCCATACAAATGTATAATAGGAACATTTGAATTAACAGCTGCCACACATACCGCTAAAGTCTCGTACCTATCGCCATCAACCATTAAGAAATCAGGCTTATTCCTTTGAAAATATTCTGTAAACTTAACCAACGCATTCGCCATTGTTTCTGATACTGCTAACGCCCCTTCTTTTTCACTCAAAACAGGGATTTTCTCAGCTATTTTATTTCCATCATTTTCAATTTCCCTAATAGTCATGCCATATTGCTCAGCCAGATGTGTACCAGTAACCACAAGTTGTAAATCAATTTCGCTATCTTGATTCATTCTGTCTATCAGAGGTCTCATTAATCCATATTCTGCGCGGGTTGCTGTTAAAAGAGCTATTTTTATCATAATTCTATCATCTCATCTTCTATAAAATCCCGGATAGCCACTTTACCCAATACATCATTCCATTTTGCCGGAGAAATTCCTCTTCCTGCATGCCGTGGTACAATGTTATCTTCTGTAAATGTTTCACCTTTTTTTATATCTCTTTTTGCAACAATACTTTTTCTTGCTGCATATAAATTTTCTAATTCATCTGCACATGGTTTCTTATCGGCATTGCCCAATGCTGCTTCTATATGCCTAATAGATTTAACCATGGCCTTTAATTCATCTGGTTCAAGACTTGCCTTATGATCTGGTCCAATTTGATTTCTATCGAGCGTAAAATGTTTTTCTATCACTGTTGCCCCTAAAGCAACTGCTGCAATTGGCACTTCAATTCCTCTTGTATGGTCTGACAGACCAACCTCCACACGAAATGTATCTGCTAACGTTTTCATTGCACGCAAATTTACATGCTCATAAGCTGCAGGATATTCTGTCGTACACTGCAAAAGTTTTATTTCTCTGCATCCGTTTTCCCTTAATAGATCAATTGCATATCCAATTTCTTTCATAGTTGCCATTCCAGTCGACATAATCACTGGTTTACATGTTTTACCTATTCTTTCCAAATAAGGAATATTAACAATTTCGCCAGATGGTACTTTCCAGAAGTCCATTCCTAAACCATTCAAGAATTCAATACTTTCAAAATCAAAAGGCGTCGACAAATATTTAATTCCTATTCTATCGCAATATTCTTTTAATTGAACATGCTGAGCAAATGAAAATCGAAGTTTTTTTATCATCTCCAATTGCGTTTCTTCTGCTCCTGTTTCTCTCTTCTGATACTCAGCCTTTTCTGAAAATTTTGAAGTCGATGTTACTGAAGTTTGAAATTTAACAATATCCACTCCTGCTTCTTTCGCAACGTCAATCATCTTGTAAGCAGTTTCTAAATTGCCATTATGATTAACACCTGCTTCTGCAATAATCAATGTTCCCATTTCAAGATTCCTTCTCCTTTAAATATAATTCCGCAATTTTAAAATCCATTTCTGTATCAATATCAATTGATCTCTCTTCCGGCATAATATGTGCATAACACTTATCAGCAAACATTTTTTGTTTGTGTAATTCCTCTGTTTTCAGCAAATAAATTGCCCCATTCAGTCTATAATATTTTGGAAGCATCTGTCTTGGATACTTAGCATACTTTTCATTACGAAAATGATCCATGCATAAGTCTTCTTCTATTGTATTGCACCACAATGGTGAATGCTCTGCCTCCGTAATAGATAAAATTGCATTGGCATTCTTTAATGCCATTAAATCAAAACTACTAATGATATCCTGCTCCGTTCGTAATGGAGATGTCGGTTGCAGCAGCATGATATTATCATATCTTTTTCCCTGTATTTTCAATCGATCTATTACTTCCCGCACCACACTCCAGCTATCTGCCGTATCACTTGAAGTTTCTTCGGATCTGAGAAACGATGCATCCGCTCCATATTTTTCAGCTATTAATGCATATCTCTCATCATCTGTAGATACAAATATGTTATCAAAACATCCACTTTTCTCAGCAGCCTCTATGGAATATGCTAAAAGCGGCTTTCCCAATAACTCTCTTATATTCTTGTCTTTTACTCCTTTTGATCCACTTCTTGCCGGGATAATTGCTATATTTCTTATCATTTTTCTGCCTTTGCTATCAATAACTCAATCTTATTTCCCTGATCTGTATAAAAAATTGTATCTATTTTAACATTTCTAAATCCACACTCATCCAACAATTTTGACAAACTGTTAACATCAAAAAAATGTATTTTTGTTCGCCCCTTTAACGTTCCACATTTCAGATTTGAGTAGGTATCTTCTTCTAACTTTTCCCCTGTTCCAAATCCATCTGTTCTTTTTCCAAATACTGCCGTCAACAACTTTCCGTCAGGTTTAAGAATTGTGTGCATCTCCTCATACATGCTGCTTACAATTTCTAACAAATTATTAAATGCGCAAAAGTTATCGACAACAGCATCAAAATATTCATTTGGATAATCCAATAACAGAGCGTCTCTAACCCTCAAATCTGCCTTTAAATGTTCTCTCTGTAACCGAGCATCTAATTTACATATGGCACTCTCAGAACCATCAAATGCATATACATCAAAACCTTCTCTCGCTAAGTACCATGTATGTGCACCTCCTCCACAACCAAAGTCTAATATTCTGGTATTCATCCTCTCTGTATTATAATAATTCCTTGCAATAAACCGAATGACATGCTCCGTTGGATATTGCCCCCACTCTGTTTTACTGTGCACTTCTTCCCAATATTCATCAAATGATTTATCTCTTTTATCTATCATTTCACTTTAATTCTCCTACAGTATTCTCCGCTAATGATTTCAAAATAGTTATGCATTGTTCTACAAGTTCCAAATATTTTATTCCCTTACGTGAAATTTCTAACCCTTCATCTTTTAATGTCTCTTCCTCGTAATATTGTTCACTCATAATCATATAGTCAGCCACTGCCAATGTACTAGTTATGATACCATATAACTCATGATGCTCTAATTTCTGCGTACTTTTTTTTATTCTTTCTAATGTCCGTAAATAAGCTGTTCTATCAACTACTGGCTGCTTACAAATTTGTTCTAATTTTCTGTAATGATTCTTTTCTTTCATTACTTCTTTTCTCAGCTTTGCGAACATCAGTGGAATTTCATTTAAATATTCTATAGTTTTCTTCCTTGCTTCTTGATCAAATATCGGCTGTAATTTATCAAAGCATGCGTCAATATCTATCTCCTTGGTGCACTCTCTCTCAATAGCATCTTTCAACAACATCTGTTCCGTGTTTTGAATTCTTGCCCCGCCCTCTGTTGCATTAATCACATGTATTCCTTCACAACCTGCTATATAATAATTAAACCAGTCTAAATACATCTTAAAGTCTGCTCTAGTCGGAACCTCTTTTTCATAATTTCCCTCTACCATTATCGCATTAGATGTGTCAATGGTCTGCATTTTGTCCATAAATGTCCCATCTGCATGTGTCTTATTTCCTGTCAATGCTAAATCCTGACCTACTAATATAATTCTTGAAAATCCCATCTTATAAACTAGTGAAAATGCACTGCAGGCTACTGATCCTCCACATGCGACACCATAAAACGGAATCTGATTCATTGCAAATAAGTTATTTACAATTGTAATCCCCTCATTAAAGAAAAACTTTTTATCATGATGATTTTTCAATACATCCTTTGATGCAGACAGACTTGTCATTAAAGGAATTCTTCTTGCCTCGTCAAAGTCTAATAATGTTACAGGTTTTTTCCCATCCACAATCACATAGATATCTGGGATTATTCCATGCATTACTAACGGTTTTAGTGCCGTATCAACAGCTACAATAAATGCTTTGTTTTTTGCATTCTTTAAGTAATCAATATTCTTGTTCAAAGAAGGTCCCGCAGATACAATGATTGCCGGAATATCATTTGGTATTACTTGACAAAGCTGTGTTGTTATATAACCATTGCATATATATCCTATATTATGAAATATATTGTCTGCTTCCACTGTAGAGAAACATATTTCAGTATTCCTTTCAGCCAAAATACGCGTTGTAATTCTATCCATTTTTTTCAAAAAATCAAGTACATCTTTTTTAAACAATTCTTTGTAATTTGTATTAATATAGCTTTTTACAAACTCTAAATTGCTAATATTTATAAATGCTTCTATCACTGGTTCGATTTCATTTTCATTTATACCCTTCACAATCAGCCCCACTGCACGGTCATTAAAATATTCTGAAATATCCACCTGTTCCAACAGTGTCAAAAAGATATTAATGCACGGCTCATAAACCATGATATTTATATTTTTGTCCGTCTTTTTTAATATTTCTTTTATTAATGCTATATCTCCCATTCCAACAATAAAAATAGATGTTGAACGATTTAATTTTCCCCAATGGTCTAATATCTTCTGCGCCGTTTCTATTGGCTGTCTTTTCCCCGAAAGAAACAGTTTTCTCCCATCTTTTCCAACAAGCAGTACTGATGTTTTGTCTGTTGCCTCCATAACTTCGATATTAACATCTTCTTCCAAGATATATTCATTATCATTAATCAATCTGGCCATTTCCGGAAATCGTTTTTTTAACGCCGTAAGATTCTTTTGGTATATTTCAGGTTTCATTTAACGCATCCTTCCTCAGCACTTGCACTTCTTCCTCTGTAAAAAATATTTCTAAAAATCTTATTAACCCATATTGGCATGTGTCTTCCAATAAGATTACGTCACCCTGCTTAATGCCTTCAACAATGTCTTCCATGAGTTCCAATAAAGCTCCCTGTACTACTTGATACTCTTCCGGCTCTGTATCCTTGTTGGCTTCCAAAAATTCTACCATAAAACTCTTTAGTTCCGGCAATAGCATGCGCATTTCGACCACTATATTGAATTTTTCATAAGCAGCAATTTTAATACAGATATAAAAAACTCTTTTATACAACTTTTCTAGATTCATTTTTCTTCCATTCTTCTATACAAAAAGGAGTTGACTGACGCCAACTCCTTTTTTACTTGTAAAAAATTTTTCGGTATTAGATTACTGGAGTAAAGATAATACACCCTGAGTAGACTGATTAGCCTGTGCAAGCATAGACTGACCAGCCTGTGCAAGAATGTTGTTCTTGCTGTAGTTAACCATCTCTTCTGCCATATCTGTATCACGGATACGAGACTCTGCGGATGATGTATTCTCAGATACATTGTCCAGATTTGCAACTGTATGCTCTAATCTGTTCTGTAAAGCACCTAATGCAGAACGCTGTGTAGATACTTTGTTAATAGCATCCTGTACCTTTGTAATAGTATTATTTGCAGCTTTATAATCGTCTACGCGAGCACCATAACGTGTCTCACCTGTAGCGTTCGTTGTTGCTTCTGTATCTGTTGTCTGAACATATTTCTGGAAATCTTCATTGATAGCTTTTTCTGCAATTTTCTGCTGATCTGCTACATAGGAAGCTAATGCAGTAGCAGCATCTGCAAATTTTTTCTCTTTTCCATCAATTGTTGCTTTGTAATAAACAGAACCTGTCGTATTGTCATACTGAGCTGTAAAATCATCTTTTGTTGTCTTTTGTGCAATGGATGCCTTAAACTGGGTAATTGCAGCTGTTTTATTTTCTGCAGCAGTTTTTCCTGCTTCGTATTTATAAGACATTCCCTGATATTTTACTGCTGTAGGAGTTGTTCCACCCTGTTTTACCTGTTCTTTTCCAAGACCAAGTGCATCTGCATTCATAGAATCAATACTGATTTCAATGTTCTGATTAGCATTTGCTCCAACCTGAAGTTTTTTCTCTTTGAAGTTACCATCTAACAGATTCTGTTTGTTAAACTGGGTTGTCTGAGAGATTCTGTCTAATTCATCTGTTAATGCCTCTAACTCCTGATTGATTGCATCACGGTCGATAGACTGGTTTGTATCATTAGCACCCTGAACTGCTAACTCATTCATTCTCTGTAAGATAGAATGAGCTTCATTTAAAGCACCTTCTGCTGTCTGAATCAAAGAGATACCATCCTGTGCATTATCAGATGCTTTGTCAAGACCACGGATCTGGCTTCTCATTTTCTCAGAAATCTTTAAACCAGCAGCATCATCACCTGCACGGTTGATTCTGTAACCAGAAGATAATTTCTCTGAAGATTTTGCCTGAGCTCCTGTTGTGATTCCTAACTGACGATTAGCGTTCATCGCTGTAAGATTGTGCTGTACTACCATTGCCATAATATTTTTCCTCCTTGAATTGGGCTTCAGCTTCCATGCTGAAGTAGATTTGTTTTATTTGTGAACGTTCCTACTCTGACCGTACGCTTCATTTCGGTTTTCACGAAGTAGCATTCTTTGCTTACTTGCATTGTATATCGGCATAAGTGAAAGATACTTAACCCTTTTTTATTAATTTATTTTTGGAAAAATATTTAAAATTATTTACCATGTTATTTCCTTTAATTCCGGCAATCCGTTTTCATATCCAATTTTTATATATGTCTCTTCGTTTCCCACTTTTGCTTCTTTCGGAAACTGAATATCTAACTTGGGCTGTCCCAATACTTTATCCAAAGATGGTATCACTATTTCAAAGAATTTAAAGAAATCCAGTCCTAGTCCATGATCGGCATTTTTACATAAAACGCCATCCACCTCATCCGGATGTATAATAAGCAATTGAGCATTATCTAATTGTGAAATGAACTTGTCCTTTTCATTTACATCGACCATCCAGTCATCTGTTCCCTGCAGAGCTATTATTTTGCATTTATTTTTTATATTTTGATATAAAAACGAAAGATTATACAAATTATCATTGTAACGATATTTTTCTTCTTTCATTATTAAATACTCATATATTGTTGTCCACGTTATCTTATCTGTCTTAATAGTCAAATTTCGATAATGTGTCAGATAGTATGGTACTATATAGGATGAGACATCCAGTAAGCCAGTGTATAGTGTTGGGCAGATAACATTTGCCAAATGAGCCAGATATGATCCATGTGAGGTTCCAAATAACACGATTCTATTAGTATTAAATACATACCCCTTATTAATTATTTCATAGATAGCACATATTGTTGTACTCACTATATCAAGAGCCTGCATAAGCCCCATATCATTAAATTCATCTTCTGATTCAAATCCATTCATCCTATAATAAATTTCTGCGTTAACAATATTCTTCATGTCTGCAATAAGTCGCATCTCTTCCGGCTCATTTGAATCCATAAATCTATTTCCAAAATAATCACATTGCACTGTAATGAAATTATACTGTTCTGCAAATACTTCTCTCATTTTTCTAAATACATGTGAATCAATATTTCCACCATAACCGGGTATTAAAACAAGCATACCTGTGTTTTCGTTCACGCAATCTGGAAATACCATTTCAGTACGTATTTCCCTCGTTCTATAATTTTCTTCTGGTTGTTCTATGTATATATTGTTGTGAGCTTTAAAAATGTGTGTTTCTAATACTGCCATATGCATTCTCCTTTATAGGTTTATCATTCTGTAAGATCATCTAATTTTTTAAAACTATTCTGAATTTCGGCATAATCTTCCCACGGAATATTTTTCAATATATTTTGCCTTTCCACAAATTGTTCTGCCGCAGTCCGAACCGAAAAATATACATCAAATTTTGCCTTTGTTATGTATCTCCGTTTATTCAAATACTTTTTCTGGTTATCCACATTATCCACAAACTGATTGCAATCTGATATGATCTTCGCATCATAAGGATTTGCTTTTCCAATAGCATCTAATAAAAATGTTTCCATCGCTCCGGTGTCTTCGAATGGTATCACCAATAGCAATAATTTTGCATTACAGTTGTCACCTTGTCCATTTTCATAATGAAAATCAATCCATTTATCATTCGATATATCATCTTTCCATTCGATTTGCTGTTTTCCTAGCTCTGTTGCTATTATGGTTTCAAATTCCGATTCAGTTTCTACTTCATCCCTATCTGTAATGATCACAATTCTATTATATGCTTCATCTTCCGCTGACAAACTATTACTGTCTAATATAAATTGCAATCCTCCCGGTATGCGGCTACAGCCTCCGCAGCCAATAATATTAAGTTCAGAGTGGTCTTTTTTCAAAACACATTTTCTTGCTTTATATCCGTTAATCAGCACACTATCATTCTTTTTATACTCCCAACCATATACTTTTCGCATGTAATATTGAAGCAAAACAAAATCTGTTGAACCCTCGCATAAAATCACACTTCTCATTTATCTAAGCTCCAATCCCATATTATCCTGTGCCTCAATTGCCTTCCTGCCGTTCATTCTGCGAACTGCAGTCATGTTCTCTTTTTTATAAAGTGTATATAATGCCATATCATCCAAGCACTTTTCCGAACATTTCAATAATTTGTCGATTGCTTCTTTGCTATGTGATGTTACAAATACCTGCACGTTCAATTTTCTGCACGTCTCCAAAATCCACCGGAATGTATTTTTCATTGCAGAAGTATGGATTGCAGTTTCGAATTCATCAATCAGTAAAACTCCATCCTCTGCAGCGATCACTGCACTCATTAATAAAACTGCTTTTTTCATTCCATCGCCGTATACATTCAGCGGAAGTGCTTTTTTATGAGATTTTGAAAGGATCTTGTATACGCCCCTGCCGGTTACATTTACATTGTCATAGTTAATACTTATAATATCCTCATCATAATCTTTTAAAACAGACAGCATCTGTTCATACAACTCTGGTTTCTCTAATACTGCATTTAAATAAAGTAATCCCTCTGCATGACGAATCGGTGAAATGTACACTACCTTTTTTTCTTTTTTATTACTGCCCATGTCATTTGGTCGTATAAATCTCACTTGACCATCGTAGATTGCTGTCTTTAATAATTTCTGACCATTATCCCACAGTTCCAATTTCATTTTAGAGATATTTCGAATCCTCTCCGATTCACCATCTTCTTTCCAATATGACAGCCCCTGAATTTTATTCAGATATGATTCTGGCACTTCTTCCTCCCTAAACTGTGCCAGCATCTCAATTCTATGTTTTACTCCATCAGTTGTTATTTTATATGCTATTTTCTTTTCATCCTCATTAATATCAAATAAATCATAGAAACCATCATAATATGTCAACCCACGTCGAAGATCTATACTGTCCTTCCGTAACAATTCCCGCCATACCCTGAAACTGCCCGGATTTTTCACACTCTGAAGCAATTCAAGAACACTCGTTTTTCCGCTATTGTTATCCCCTGTTATGATATTAATTGGTGCAAGATTTTCCATTTTTAAGTTTTTTATTCCTCTGTAAGTTTCAATATCCAACTCGGAAATATAAACTTCCATTCATCCATCTCCCTTCTGTCATATAATATTAAGATGCATTTCGATTATAAATTATACTCACTTGTTGATTAGATATAGTTTTTCTCATTTTTTCTCATAGTTATCTGATATGTTCCTTCAGCCACCATAGCAAAATCTCTGTCTACTACCTTAAAATTGTAACTAAAAAGACCTCACAAATCAATATCTTTCTATCTGTGCGGTCTTTTATTCTCTCTATTTTTTATTATCCAAAAAATGCGGCTCATTATACGCCTTATGCATCATATTATTATAGTATTCTTTGACGATTTTCTGGCTGCTGCGGATTTCCTTTGCCTGCTGCCTGATATAAGCAAACTTGGCGGTTGCCTTTTCCTTATTTCTTGCCTCTGTTGCCTGAATCTGCATATTCAATTCGGTAAGTGCCCTGATCAGTTCCTGCATCTGCCTGATCTGCTCTTTATGGATGTCTCTGTTGCTCTCAAGTTCTTCCTTTACTTTGTCATATAAACTTTCGAAGCCCGTGTCAAGCTGTTCTAATTTTTCGATCAGCGCCGCTTTCCGATTCACATTTTTTTCAAATGTGTCCGGTTCTAAATTAGGATCATCCAGCAGAAGACTTTGTTCCTCGCTAAGTTTTAATATATCTGTCAGGACATCCTTTTTTCGCCGGAGGCTTTCGATCATGATTCCAATGTAATTATCTGTCACGATGTATTGCTTTCTCCTTCCGGTTATCTCTGGCTGGCAGCCAGTTTCATCACTTCTTTCCATGTATCGCGCATGGTTCTGAGATGTTTTAATACTTCTTCCAGGATTTCTTTATCTTTTTTCATATTTGCCTCGATCAGGCGTTCTTTCAAATAGACATATACATTATTAAAATCATCAGCTGTTGCATATTTATGATTTAATGTTGCCTGAAACTCGGAGATGATATTCTCGACTTTCCGGATGTTGTTATGTGCTTTCTCGATATTGTTTTCCTCAATCCCTGCAATTGCCATGTTACAGAATTTGATTGCTCCGTCATAGAGCATAAGTGTCAGTTCCGCAGGTGATGCGGTCATAATTTTGCTATTCGCATACGCAGCATAGCCATTATGATTAAGCATGTGAAAATACCTCCATGTGTTTTCTTTTTTCTTTATGCAGATTTAACCTGCGGCAATGCCGCAGGTTAAATGTCCTGTTATCATGATCCGAACAGACCGGATAAAGAAGATGTCTGTGAATTGAGTTTTGCCAGTGCTGTTTCCATCGCTGAGAACTTCTTGTAGTAGTAATCCTCCTGTTCAGACAGCTTATCCTCCCACTTTTTGATCGTGGTTGTATAATCGCTGTATTCCGAAGCCATCTCCTTATCATTGTATACTTTAAATATACTGCTTAAAGTGGATGTCTTCATTTTCTTATCAATAGAATCATATAGTCCTGTTGCAAGCTGCTGCATGAATCCCGCCACAGAATCCGGATCTTCTTTGATTGCTGCCAGCAGTTTGTCTTCCTTTCCGGAAGTTGCGCTGTCATCCTCATCACCATTGATATGGTATGCATACTGTTCATTCTTTGCAGAATTCATATAACCAAGTGTTGAAATTCCAAAAGAAGTAAGATAGTATGTCTTTCCATTGACTTCATATCCCTTGGACATCGCCGTTGTCATGGACGAGATCAGGCTCTCTAACGAATCATCTCTGCGGAGCAGGGAATCTTTGACTTTTGCCTCCCATTTCTCCACTTCCGTATCACTCATGGAATCCTTTTCATCATCTGTCAGCGGCTCATATCCTTTTGCCGAATCTGCATTGTATAACTTGTTCATCTCGTTAATAAGTGAGTTGTACTGGCTGAGCAGATCCTTGACCTGCTCATAGATTCCCTCACTGTCTGTAGCTACGGTTACAGAAATCTCTCCACTCGTCTTGGCAAGTGCTGTGACAGAAAGACCATTTACAGCGAACTCGTTGGTAGATGAAGTGTATTCTGCACCATTCAGTTTGATCTTCGCATCCGATGCCGCCGACCAGTTGTTATCGTCATTCACTTTTGCGCCGGTATCTGATACGGTAGATGTCATTGCCAGTCCCAATGCCAGCAACGCCTTATCGCCGTCTGCATTCTTTGATTTCAGTTCAAAACCGTTTTCTGTACCGGTCTTTGCTGAACTTACAAATAATCTGCCGTTTTTCTCATCAAAGCTGGCTTTCACACCTGCGTCTGACAGGGATTTCACAAAGTCGCTGATCTTTGTGTCACCGGTCACGCTGATGCTTGTTGTCTTTCCGGTTTCTTTATTGGTAACTTCGATTGTACCGGTTCCGGTATATCCCAGTTCGCTTAAAGTGGATGCCGATGAAACGGTTTTTGTCTTATCTTCCGCACCGGATGCGTCTTTGATCGAAATCTTTCCGCCGGTAAGATAATCACTTTTGGCAACCTCTAAGACCTCCAGAGACTGTACGCCGTTGGTCGCCCCACTTGCTGCACTCACTTTCGCTTTTGTGCTGTCGGATACGCTTGCCGTACGCATATTGTAGGCAGATGACAGTTTTAATTTACCAACATTGTTGTAGAAACTGTACACCTTGGAGTTTAAGGTACTCCATGCCTCCTGCTTCCATGATAATTTTGTCTGTGCTTTTTTATACTTGCTCGTCTTGTAACTATAAGAAGATACAAGCGCTGAGATAATGGACTCAGTATCTAATCCTGAGTTCAAACCTGTGATTCTGATTGGCATAATCCTGCTCCTTTCAGTTTTGTAACTTGTTTATATCTTTTTCTGTTTGCATCTGTCACTTGTCTATTGCTGTTCCTGCCTTCTGGACAGTGATCTACAGTTTCTGATCCACTAATAATCCGGCCATCTCCCAGACTTTTGCGATCATGTCCAGAGTTTTCTCCGGCGGATATTCTTTCAGGACTTTCTTCGTGTCTTTGTCAACGATCTTGATGGTGACACGGTTGGTTGCTTCATGGATTCCGAAGACTGCCTCGGAATTGTGCGCCTTCTTATTGATCTCGTCAACTGCTTTCCTGATCTGGGAATTCTCGGAGATCGTCTGCTTTGCCTGACCGTCATCCCGGTTTCCGTCTTTGCCGTTTTTGTCAGTCTCTTTCGTGTCGATCTGAATGGTTTTCTTCATGAGATCGTCAGAAGCTGCTGCGTTGGATGCAGTTTCCACTTTTGCCTGACTCTCTGCTTTTACATCTGATGCGGATGAACTTCCCGCGTAGGACATCCCTGCCCCTTTCATAGCCTCTATTGCCATTGTTCTACACCTCCGTGTGCATAAGCCTGTGTTCTTCCATGGTTGCGGTCCGGATCTCTGTAAATGCCGGAACGCTTATTTTTCTAACTCATATATCGGTAGTTTTCCTGTAAAATTAATAGCTGTCATGCAATTTCCTGCGTTGTGCCGCTGTTGTTATCTGATCAGGGTTTCATTTTAACAAAATATAGGATATAATTCAATCGCACCGGGAATTGAGTCCGCAATGCGTTTATGATTTTTACTATTATAAGAAGAAAGGATATTGTTTATTATGTTATATATCATGAGACACGGAAAAACTGACTGGAATGCAGTCCACCGCCTGCAGGGAAGCGAAGATATTCCTTTAAATGAAGAAGGTCGCCAGATGGCGAGAGACGCGCGGAAAAAGTATGGGGATCTGCGATTTGATATCTGCTATTGTTCGCCCTTACAGCGTGCGCAGGAGACTGCTGAAATTTTTCTGGAAGGGAGCGGCACGCCGATCCTGACGGACGACCGTCTCCGCGAGATGGGATTTGGCATGTATGAAGGAACAGAACATGTCACACAGAAACCGGAATGTCCGGTATACACGTTGTTCCATGATCCTGTCCATTATCATGCTGTAGATGGTGCGGAAAGTCTTGAGCATTTGTATGCCCGCAGCGGCTCTTTTATCCACGATGTTTTAACGCCGGAAGTTGTTTCCGGAAAAAATGTACTGATCGTTGCCCATGGAGCCTTAGACTGCAGCCTGATCTGCCAGTATGAAGAGATTCCTCTTGAGCATTTCTGGGATCAGCTGCTCGGAAACTGCGAGCTTAGAAGATTAGTTTCATCAGCCAATGTGTGAAAACAGATACTGCAGAACGTCATCTGTAAATTTTATCGCATGCACACCAATGAATGTGGAGCCGTCTTCCTGCTTTTCTTCGCGGGAAACCTCCGCATACATGATCAGTGTTTCTGCCACAACGATCACCTGTTTTCCGAGAAGGCCTTCATGCCCCTCCGGCACACAGATTCCCATGCCTAACGGACTGATGTCTTTCACGTCCACGTAAATTTTTTCCTGTGTATCGCAGATTACGACAACACCATTTGTCTTGTATTCTACCCTCGATATTTCTCTTCTTTCTTCCATAAGTACCCCCTGTTTTTATCATTTCTGTCCTGACTGCCCTGTACAGGCAGAATTGTCTGTATCAGATCGTCTGCATTATTCAAAGATCTCCTGTACATCATCCAGATTTCCGTCTCCGGTGAGAAGCAATGTCACTCCGCTCTCCGCCTGACTGATATCCGTGGTCGTCTCAACGCAGAGTTCGCCGTTCTGATTATAAAGTGCCCACTGAAAATCAGTGATCTCCACCGGCCACTCTACCGGCATGGAAACAGACTGTCCATCTGCGATCGCACTGATATTATATTGTTCGCCGCTGATCGGATCGATCACAGAAAACATCCCAATGTCGATGCCGCACTCGTTTGTGGCTGTGATGATGATGCTTTTACGTTCTGCAAATTCAGAAGATTCTGTGCTTTCCACGGCTTCTACTGCCGCTTGGGCTGTCCCGGCTGCTTCCGTTGACTCTTCCGATCCGCCGACAGTTTCCGCAGGTTCTTCTGTCGTTTGCCGGCTGTCTCCGGATGTCTGCTCGGTGGCGACTGACGCCTGATCCTGATGATCTGTTTTTCCGCAGGAAGTCAGGAGCATTATGCCAAGAAGCATGCAAATTATGAGTGTTTTCTTTTTTTTCATAGATTTTGTTTCCTTGTATACAAATTACGGATCATGTTTTTCCTGTTTTCAGAATACTCCGTATTTTATTTTTTTGCAATGGACGTTTTAGAAAAGGCGCACCTCCTGGATGCGCCTTACTGTTAAAATTTATTTCTCATCTTTCTGAGCTGCTTCTGCTTTTTTCTTTTTATTTCTGCGGTACATTTCCTCGCCGGTTACACCAAGAAGTGCAATGATGAGTAACCACCACCAGGACATTTTCTCCTGCTGCATGTTTTTCACTGCGCCAGCTTCTGCTGCAAGTGGAGTTTCTTCATCGCCAATTGTCGTGCTCTCCTGCGCTCCATTCGCTGCAAGAGGTGTCTTCTCGTCCGCAATTGTCACATCTGTATCAGCGTCTGCATCTGTGTCAGCATCAACTGCGGCATTTGCATTTGCAACCGCTGCTGTTCTCGTTGCTGCCGCCGGTGTTGCAGTTGCTGCAAGTGCTACCGGTGTCTCTGCGATCTGAACCGGTGCTGCAGCTGCTGTGGCTGTTGTAACGGTTGTGACTGCACTTGCCGGAGCCGCTGCTGTAGTTACAGTGCCTGCAGGTGTTGTGGCTGCGCCGCCCGGTGTGGTCTCAGTGCCGGATGGGGTAGTTGTGCCGCCCGGTGTCGTTGTGGAACCGCCTTCTCCCGGAGCCGGTGCAGGGGTGAGTTCTGTGATCTTATCAGCCAGTGTTTCTCCTGCAATTCCTAACTTATCTGTCAGGTCTTTTGCCATGTCCTCTGCCTCTTTTAATTTTATCTCTGCCGCGCTGATCTGTCCCTCTAACTCTTTTACCTGATCTGCTGTGTAGTTCTGGCTTGCAAGAAGTGCTGTAAGCTGATTCTTTAAGCTTTCGGCATCTGCTTTTGCTGTCTTGACTGCGTCTACGGCTGCCTTGGCAGCACCAATGATTTCATCCGCTTTGGCTGCTTTTGCTGCTTTCTCTGCTCTTTCAGCCTCCGCTTTTAATGCTGCATCTTTGAAATCATAGAAACTCTTTAAGCTTTCATGTCCCGGGAAACGATCATCATCTTTTCCGGTAAGCCAGATTCCTTCATTGATCTCTCCTGTTTTCTTATATTCATCATAATATTTGTTGCTTGTATAAGCTGTTTTTTCCTCTGCCTTGGCAGTCTGATTGTATTTCTGTGTTTCCACGGTCTGCGCACCAAGATCTTTGGAATTTTTCTGCTGATAAGTTCCGGTGTAGGAAACGGATAAGGTTGTGGAGCTGTTCTTCTCGTCAACAACTGCCTGATCCGTTGTCTTCTCTCCCTCTGTGAATGTGTCATCGGCATAATGGATTTTGATTGCTACGTTGGAGTTATGTTTTCCATTCCAGCCTTCATAACCGTTAATATGCAGATCTCCAGTTTTCAGGTTGTCTTTAATCTTCTTATTCTGGGAAACTGCATCTCCAAGAAGTTTTTCTGCATCTGCTTTTGCAGCATCATATGCCTGATCCTTTAACGCTTCCAGATTCGTATTGTCTGCTGCATTTACAGCATTTGTCTTGGATTCCACAGCGTTTGCTTTTGCAGTCACTGTCTGCGAATAAGTAATAACGATCGTGCCTGAAAATACGTTTTTATAAGCAGCAGAATCTGCACCCCAGTCTACCCATCTGCCGGAAGTATTTTTGTACTTATCTACAGCATTCACTTTTGCATTATCTGTATTAATACTTTCGATCTTGTAATCGCCGCCAAGCAGGTTCTCTAACGCCTCTTTGTTGGTGAATTTAGCAAAAAGTTCCTTTGCTGCAATCTCGGCATTTTTCTTCTCGTATTTATCGTTATCATTATTGATTTTTTTCATTTCAACAACAATTTTCGATAAATCAATAGTTGTCGTAAATGTAGTTTTCTGGCTTACGGTCACATCTGCAGTCGCTGTTGCGCTCATGGACGTCTCGACATCTTTATCTCCGTCTTTCAATGCTGCTTTTTTATCGGCCAGATCCTTTTCTGCTGCCTCGACACTGTCATATGTCTTACCAGAAGATAAGTCAGCTTTCGTGTATGTGATCTCGGAAACGTTTTGTTTTACCGTTTTGACCAGTTTGCCATTTTCATCCACTGAATAGGTGGTCTTTTTCTCACCGGAAGTTTCATATTGTTCACTGTTATAGTTATCGTTCACCTCAACGTCCTTAGAAGCTGAGTCGACCACATAGAACTGTCCACCTATATTTACGATTGTGTATACCACTCCGTTATTCTCATAAACTGCGGTATCCTGATCATTCTGAAGCTTATCTGCCGGGAAGTTCTCTGCATTGATATTGAATGCAAGGCTTCCGTCTGTGCCCTTCACATCATAGGAAACCACTTCTTCTGCCTTCTCGAAAATAACAAGATCATCGCGGGTATCGTTGAGCTTGTAGTTCAGATATACGGTTTGTGTGTCACCTGCCACATCTTTGTAAGTCACCTCACAATAGTTTTTGTTATCATTCCGATTCCAGGTCCACTTGCAGTCAACAAGTTCTCCCTTGGCAAGTTCCGGAATGTAGTAATTCTTAAGGATCACTTTGAACAGCTCATCTTCTTTTCTCCAGTTTGTGGAGGTATCCCCTGCACGTTCTTTTTCCAGAGCGATGATCTCAAGTGCTGCTTTCTGTGCATCGGTAAGCTCCGGAATTGCTGTTTTTGCTTCCTCTGCTGCCTCCTGAAGAGCCTTCGCTTTCTCCTGAACTGCTGCAAGATTTGCTGCGGCTGCCGCTGCCTCGGTACTTGCTTCGGCAACTGCTGTATCATAAGCTGCCTGTGCCGCCTTAAGCTCGTCTAACGCTGTATTGTATTCGGCTACTTTGCTGTCATAAGCTGCTTTGGCAGTCTCATACGCTTTCTGTGCATCGCCTACAATACCAGCTGCCTGATTGTAAGCATTCTTCGCCTCCTCAATGTCTGTTGCAGAATCAATTCCGGCTTGTGCTTTATCAAATGCGTCTTGTGCTTCCTGCTGCTCTTTCTTTGCATCATCCGCAATTGTATTTGCCTCATCTGCTTTTTTATCTGCCTTATCAAGAGCTGCGTCGGTATCTGCTGCGGCATCTGACGCATCTTTTATGCGATCCATTGTTTTGTCAACTATTTCTTCTGCCACATTCACATCTGTACCGCCTTCGAATGTTCCGTTTGCGGTAGCATCCAATACGTCTGCTGCATCTTTTGTTGTCTGGTCTGCGCCACTGTCATCCGCAATTGTTGTATCAACTGCTGCATTTACCGCATCCTTTGCTGCTTCTGTTGTTTTGCTCGTTTCTTCAGCGGCTTTCTGAACTTCTCCCACCTGTTCTGCTGCAGATTTCTGTGTTGTTACAGTTGTTGTACTCTCTTCCGGTGTTGTTTCACTGCTATTCTGTCCATCTGCATCCTCAGCAAATGCTGCAATCGGAGTAGATAATGCCATCATTGCTGCCAGTCCGACCGATAATGATCTGATCACGTTTTTGCTGGCTTTTTTGGTTAATTTTACGCCTGTAGCGTTTTCCATCATTTCCTTTTTCATCTGTATAAACCTCTTCCTTCCATTTTAATGTTTATCTCGCTGCACTTTTGCCAAGGCTGCAAAAAAACATATTTATCCTTTTTGTTATACTAACTATAACATTCAGGGCGTTACATAAAGTGTTATAAAAAGAACTAATTTTTGAAAAATCAGAGGTTTTATAGTAGTTCTTCTAATAAACGACGCAGCATTTATAATTTAGCAGTGTTGCACGGGCTGTTTAGTTCTTGTATTTCCCTTTTTCGGGAAATTATGTTTTTATTTCTCATTAATTTCCCGTTTTCAGGAAATTATATTTTTATTTCTTGTTAATTTCCCGAAAATATCATATTATAGGAAATATAGAATGATTGCATATGCAATGGAGGGATTATAATGGATAAAAAATTTTTGAAGGCAAAAGATATTGCCCAGCTTTGGGGAATTACTCCCCGGAGGGTAAATCAGCTCTGCACTGCCGGTTTTATTAACGGTGCATACAAAGAAGGAAGATACTGGTTGATCCCTTCTGATACAACAAAACCGGAAATCCTTCGAAACAAACAAACCCCACCTTTGTCCGGCAGATTACTCCCATGTCCGGTTGGAATCACTTCATATAAAGAAGTTTCCAAAGAATGCTATTATGTCGACAAAACGCTTCTCATAAAAGATATAATTGACGACCACAGCAAGGTTTATCTTTTCACAAGACCGCGCCGTTTTGGGAAAACACTTACCATGGACATGATCCGAACCTATTTTGAAAAAACATCCACAGATACATCCATATATTTTTCAGATAAAAAAATCTGGAATTGCGGAGATGCTTACAAGCAGCTTCAGGGGACTTATCCGGTCATTTTTCTGTCTTTTAAAGATGCACATCAGACTAACTGGACTGATATGTACCGCAGTCTGTGTTTTACCTTAAAAGAAGAATTTCTTCGCCATATAGAACTTTTATCAAGCAAAGCAATTAATGAATACGACAAAAAATACATTCACAATCTCATAAATGATGTCGCTGATTCTACCGATTATCAGTTTGCTCTTGGCAAACTTTCTTCTTTACTTGCCACACATTATAACCAGAAAGTTATTATTATTATTGATGAGTACGACACGCCAATCCAGCAAGGACACTTATATCATTATTATAATGAAGTTGTCGGTTTTATGCGGAATCTTTTCTCCTCCGCTTTAAAAGACAATGAGAATCTGGAATTTGGCATTTTGACTGGAATACTCCGCATTGCAAAAGAAAGTTTATTCAGTGGTTTAAATAATCTTGTTGTAAACACGATTTTGGATGACAAGTACTCAGAGTATTTCGGTTTTACCGTAAACGATATATCAAATATGGCAGCTTACTATGGAATGGCAGAAAAACTTTCAGAAATTAAAGAATGGTATGACGGTTATCTCTTCGGAAATACAGAAATATATAATCCGTGGTCTGTGATTAATTATTTTAACAATAACTGTAAACCAAAGGCTTTCTGGTCCCGAACAAGCGGCAATGAAATTATTGGTGAACTCATCCGCAGTTCCGACAAAGAAGTGTACGAAAGTCTCTCACTTTTACTGCAGGGAAAAGAAGTGCAATCCATTATTAATACGGATATTATTTACCCGGAGGTAAATGCTGATTCTGACACAATCTACAGCTTTCTGCTTGTCGCCGGATATCTGCGTGCCACAAATGTGATCAGTGAATTTAATGACAACCCGATTTGTTCTCTTAAACTGCCTAACCGAGAGATAAAAAGTGTTTTCCAGAAAGAGATTTTGGATAATTATAATACCTTGTTTAACGGCTCCCTGCTCCGAGATTTCGAACTTGCTCTTCGAACAGGTGATACTACTCTTTTCACTGACACCTTGCAAAAATATCTCTTGCAGTCTGCCAGTACTTTTGACACTACAAACGAAAATTTTTATCACGGAACTGTTTTCGGAATGTTGGCAATACTCTCAGACAGATATTATATCTCTTCCAACAGAGAATCCGGCGAAGGGCGTTTTGATATACAGCTTGAGCCAAAAGATAAATCCCAATTGGGCTATATTATTGAATTTAAAGCCGGAAAAAACCTTTCAGATACCGAACTTGCTAATTCTGCGTCAAGTGCGATACAACAGATCCAAAGCAAAAAATATTCTACCGACATGGAATATCATGGTATCAAAAAAATTGGACTTTTTGGGATTGCATTCAGTGGCAAACGTGTTGCAGCTAAATATGAAGAAATACAACTCCATTCATAAGACACATCCTCTCATAATTCTGAAAAACTAGGGAATCAGGATTATGAGAGAATTTTTTGTCCAAAAATTGGATCCAGAAATTGGCAGTCTTTTTCTCTTGCATTCTTTTTCCGAATGTGGTATTCTCATTTTATCGAACATATGTTCTATTCTATTCTTTGATTGGAGGAGATCACATCCAGATGAAAATCCAGCAAAATATGTCACTGATGGAAAAACTTACGATTCTCTCAGACGCTGCAAAATACGATGTCGCCTGCACGTCAAGCGGTGTGGACCGCGGTGGTGACGGCATCGGCCTTGGCAACTCCATTTCCTGTGGGATCTGTCATACTTTTTCCGCAGATGGGCGGTGTGTTTCCCTTCTCAAGATTTTATTTACAAACGAATGTATTTTTAACTGCTCTTACTGCCAGAATAATTGTAACTCCGATGTCCGGCGGGCTGCCTTTACCCCGGAGGAAGTCTGCGAACTGACGATGGAATTTTACCGGCGGAATTATATTGAAGGTCTTTTTTTAAGTTCCGGCATTATGGTAAGCCCCAACTATACGATGGAACTTTTATACCAGACCCTTTATAAATTGCGCACAGCGCACCATTTTAACGGTTACATCCATGTGAAAGCGATTCCCGGCGCTGATCCTATCCTGATTGAAAAAACCGGTTTTCTGGCTGACCGTATGAGTATCAATCTGGAACTGCCTACCGCAGACAGCCTGAAAAAGCTTGCGCCCTGCAAGTCGAGAAATACCATCCTGAAGCCAATGCGCATGGTTCAGAACGGTATTACGGAAAATAAGAATGAAGTTGCTCTTTACCGGCATGCCCCGAATTTCGTACCCGCAGGACAGAGCACACAGATGATCATCGGCGCAACCCCGGAAAACGATTACCAGATTGTGAGCATTGCCGAAAATCTGTATCAGAAATTTGATTTAAAGAGAGTGTTCTATTCTGCCTTTGTGAATGTCACCCACAACAGCAATCTTCCTGCACTGCCCGGCGGTCCGCCGCTCCTGCGGGAACATCGTCTGTATCAGGCAGACTGGCTGCTCCGCTATTATAAATTTAAAGCCGACGAGCTTTTAAGTCCGGAGCGGCCGGACTTTAATATTTTTCTCGACCCCAAGTGTGACTGGGCGATCCGGCATCTGGAATATTTTCCGGTCGAGATCAACCGTGCAGACTATGATATGCTGCTCCGTGTCCCGGGTATTGGCTATAAGTCTGCCAGCCGCATTGTAAAAGCAAGACGCCACAGCACCCTCGATTTTGCTGATCTCAAGAAGATAGGTGTTGTGTTGAAACGCGCTCTTTATTTTATCACCTGCTCCGGCAGGATGATGTACCGCACGAAGCTGGAAGAAGATTATATCTGCCGCAATCTGATGGGCGATAAGACACAGATACCACGTGAGATCCGTGAGAGCGGTTATCAACAATTGAGCCTGTTCGATACCGGCTTATCCACGGAGCCGCTTCCGCTGTCGTAGATAAATGTAAAACTTTTATTTCCCTGAATATTTTTCTCAAGACAGGAGACATTATGCATGTATTTATCTGTGAAAACACACCAAACGGAATATTGACCGGCGTATACGATGCCTGGGAATTAAAGATTCAGGAAAGATGCTCCCACGCTGATATTTATCTGGTGTCCGGCCAGCCGGATAATTACGAGCTGTTTTGCGACTACCACACCGTCGCACCATCCTCTGAAAAAGCCGGAAAAGTTGTTTCTACGCTAAACCGGAAGCTTGGACACGATTTTTACGAGACAATCCTTACTGCTATTTTATCCATTGATCTTTCCGGCAAGAAGAAGATGGACAAAGCGAACGCCGTGTATCAGACGATCGTTGCCGCACTTTATTCACCAAAGGGTGCCCGTGTATTGGATTCACTGAGTAATCCTTATATTTACCGTGTCTTTGAATTGTCCAGAGCCACAGCCTCCGAAGCCCACCACCTGAAAGGTTTTCTGCGCTTTTCGGAACTGCAGAACGGCGTTCTGTTTTCCACGATCCATCCCAAAAATAATGTCCTGCCAATTTTAGCAGAGCATTTTACGGATCGTTTTCCGCAGGAAAATTTTATGATTTACGATGAAACCCACCAGCTTGCGGCAGTCCACCGCGCCGGAAAGAATTATATGCTTGTAGATGCTTCGGACATCAATACCGAACTTCTTCAGAACTATTCTGAAAATGAAGCAAGATTCCAGAAACTGTGGCTGGCCTTTTTCGACAGTATTGCGATTGAAGCACGCACCAACCCCGAATTACAGGCACAGAATATTCCGAAACGGTTCTGGAAGGATGCTGTGGAATTAAGACACTTTTGTGAATAACCTTACCGCATTCTCCTCCGTCACACGCTCGACCTCCTCCGCTGTGATTCCTTTTAATTCTGCGATTTTTGCGATCACAAACGGAATATTGGAAGAATCATTTCTCGTGCCGCGGTGCGGTTCCGGTGTCATGTAAGGACAGTCCGTCTCAAGTAAAATGCGCTCCAATGGGATTGCTTCCACTGTCTCTTTCAGTTTTTTTGCGTTTTTGAATGTGACGACGCCACCGACACCGATGTAGTAACCCATTTTGATAAATTCCTGTGCCATCTCTCTGGAGTAGGAATAGCAATGGATGACACCCGGTATCTCCTCTGCGTGAACCGCTTTCATCACTTCCATAGTATCGGCTGCTGCATCTCTGGAATGGATGATCACCGGAAGGTTGGTTTCCCTGGCAAGTTCCATCTGCCGTCTGAACCAGTAACGCTGTGCGTTCTGCACCTCCGGCTCTTTATCCCAATAATAATCCAGTCCGATCTCACCGATCGCAACAGTCTTTGGAAGAGATGCCTGCTCTTTTAACCAGGCAAATGTCTCTTCATTCAACCCGCTGATGTCACTTGGATGTACGCCCACCGCTGCATAAATGTAATCATATTTTGCAGCAAGTTCCAGAGTTGTCTTTGTTGTCTCTATCGAAGCCCCGACATTGATGATCCTGCCGATCCCTTTTTCCGGCAGGGAACGGATCAATGCTTCACGGTCATCGTTAAAACTTTCATCATCATAATGTGCATGTGTCTCAAATATCATAGCTGCCTCTCCGTCATAAAAGAATGCACTAACTATAGCATTTCTATGTAAATGTTTCAATGCGCATCCCATCAAATCATTTTATTTTTTCTGTGCACGCTTCCGGCGTTTTCTTATGATCAGTACGATCAAAAGCAATACAACCGCTGCACCGCCGCCGGCATAATACAAGGTGTGATCTGCCGCCGTATATACCAGTGCAAACGCCGCCTCGTATGGAATGTCTGCCACAAGGTAACTGCCGTCCTCTGTGGTTTTTGCCAATGTCCATGCATCGCTGCCTGTTTCTCTGTACCAGATCTCATTTTTTCCTGAAGTGTCCGGCACATAAAAATGTGCTTTTACTGTATCATACATTTTGTCATGCAGGTGTTCAAGACTCCAGTTGTAAGCATACACGACATCTCCGTCCGGCAAATCTGTGTCACACTTTGCCATCTGGATGGAAGTGTCATCATAGAATTTCCCTTCCAGAAGGAAAACTGCTTTTTCATTTTCTGTATCGGAACTTTCACTAGCTGTATCTTCTGTTTTTGCGTCGTTTATCACTTCCGTTCCCACGATACTCTCTGTCCAACGGCTGTACTCTGCCTCCACCGTTTTATTTTCCGTCATTGGTTTTCCAACCAGATCCTCCGGCCAGACTGCATAGTAACCATCTTTTTCCGGAATCTGTGGAAGATCAGATTCACTGAAGCTTCCATTATATGCGATTGTCTTTACAATATCCACATTATCTTCTGCCCGGAAAGTTATCTTCACTTTATGGAATCCTTCCGGAATATTCTCAAGTTTCATGACCTCTTCATAACTTTTTTCATCTGCAATCCCAGCATAGTTGATGTTGTCAATTCCATCAAGGTCATCGCCCACAAAAATGTTACCTTTTACCTCGCCCTCTTCAGACACAGTTCCTGCGATGCTTCCAAGACCTTCCCCCTCACTTGCGATCGTAGATGCAGAAACACAGTTTTTCACGGTATATCCGCTTCCGACAATGCCTCCGACATAATCCTTTGCATTTACATTACAGAGACTGTAACTGTTGGCGATTGCACTGACACTGTTTCCTGCAATGCCTCCGGCATAATCCCCGGTATCAGATTTCACAGAGCCATAACTTTCACTTCCATAGACCAGTCCAAGTTCTTCTAATCCGGTAATACCACCGACACTGTTTTTCTTTGAAGTCACTTCCCCATAGTTGCTACAGCGGATGACAACATTATTCACGGTAGAACGGAGTGTAATGTCCGTAGAATCTGTAAGATCAGGATCAAACTCCGGATCGAGATCATATTCAATGTTCATCGTTCCGACAATTCCACCCACATTGAGATCGCCATTGACCATTCCGCGGTTTACACTTCCCGAAACAACACCATCTGTATCTTTTGCGCTGGCTGCGGACGAGATATCTTCCATATACTCCTCATCGCCTGTCACCACAGAAAGCGTATCTCCAACCGTATTCTGAATGCTTTTGATCTGCTTACTGATCTTCTGCACATCATTTGTGACAGACTGGATTCCATCATCCACTGTGTTCGTCAGCTTATCAATATCGCCGTTCGTATCTTTCTCTTTTATCTGATTGGAAATATCATCCATAAAATCTTCTGCCGTTTTATTGGAATCGGAGATTGTTCCACGAATGTTGGACAGATTACTGTTGATATTCTGCCATTCTTTTGAAACCGCCTCTGCCTGTTCTTTGTTTAAAATATGATTGTTTCCCTGGATACTATCTATTTTATCCAGAGAATTATGAATATTATTCATGTACTGCTGCGCTTCCGGGTTTGATTCCCCGATGGAATCTGAGAGGGAACCCAGAGATTCCGACAAAGTTTTCGAAGAATTATGGTACTGCTCCGACAGATTGTCCACATAGGTCTTTGCTGCTGTGGAGGTATCACTCATGGTCGAAGCAATGTTGCTTAAGGTCGTGTTGATGGAACTGACCGAATCCTGCACCTGATTTACCTTATCATCCAGATACTCCGATTCTATATACGGCTCCGCCTGACCGACAATTCCTCCTACATCTTTTCGTCCGTAGATTTCCCCTTCATTGTGGCAGTCGATGACTTTTCCACTCTGGCGTCCGGCAATTCCACCCACGTTATAACCCGTGTGTGCAAAACCGATTTTTCCCTGATTGATGCATTCACTGACAATTCCAGTCGAAACACCCACAATTCCGCCCATATCATTCCGGTCTATTACACGCCCTGTGAGATTTAATGTACCAATGTCAACGCCTCCAATATCCATCGTGGTTTTCAGCTCATCTGTATTGATGCTGCACTCCGATGTACACTCTGACACAAGTCCTTCGTTATTTCCAACGATTCCTCCGGTCTGATTGGTGGCTGTCACTGTTGCATTGCTCCTGCAGTTTACAATTTTTCCGGTCGGTTTGTTGATCCCTGCGATCGCTCCGACTGCTGTTTTTCCATTGACAGTTCCTTCAAAGGAACAGTTCCCGATCGTACCATAGTTCACACCGGCAATTCCGCCAATATTTTTACAGCTTCCCTCTGAAGTGATCTTACCGGAGATCTTCAGATCATTCACAACTGCGCTTTTACCCAGATAACGGAAAAATCCGTGATCCGAGCCTTTTACCTGCAGCTTCACATTACTGATCGTGTGACCGCCGCCCTCAAAATCCCCAGAGAAATATGCAACACCATTGAAATCAACCTTCGAAAGATCAATATTATGGGTAAGTTTTACCGTTTTTCCAACACTCCAGCTGTCATACTGACAGTTCTGTAAAAATTCTTCAAATGCCTTTTCATCGGCAATTTCGATGATCTGATTTTTATTTTCTGCCGTATCCGCACTCGTTGTGCTGTCTTTTTCTGTGGTTTCTTTTGTACCACTGCTTTCCTGTGAGGTGGCAGCCTGTATGGTCAACCGTCCGTTTCCTGCCAGAGCAGAAACGGTCAGTGTCATGGAAAAACACAGGGCAAGTACTTTCATTCTCATCTTTTTCATGACTTTTTCTCCTCCTGCTCTTCCTTTGCGGCTGTCTCTGATTCTGCAGCCACATTTTCATCCTGCGTCATTCCCGGCAGCATTGGATTTTGTGTATCGTCATGTGTGACTTCTCCATGTCTGCCCGGTATGTGCGAATCTAACGACACTTTCATCTGTCCCTGGAATACACCAGAAACATCTGCATCAATCTCTCCCTGTACATAACCTTTTACATGTCCGGTCACCCTTACTCTTCCGGCAACCTCCTTCTGCGGACGTGAAATATTCATGGCAAGGGCTGTCTTCTCAATGATAAAATCACCAAACAGCAAAATCTGCGGCAGCACAAAAAGAACCAGAATAATGGAAATTAACGTACCACGTCCCAAAGCCACACCAATGGAGGCAACCGTCGGATCGGATGCGATCTCACCGATCAAAAATCCTGCACAGGTCAAAATCGTTCCGGAAGTAAAAATAGTTGGAAATGCCTGATTTAAGGATTCCGTAATCGCTTCTTTGATCGGCATTCTCTGTTTCAGATCCATATATCTGCTGGAAATAACGATTGCATAGTCGATCGTTGCACCCATCTGAATTGCAGACACGATCAGGTATGCAATAAAAAATATGGTCTGCCCCCGCATTGCCGGAACTGCAAAGTTGATCCAGATACTTCCCTGTATGGTGAGTACCAGAAGCACCGGAAGCCCTGCTGACTGGAACGTGAAAAACAGGATGATCATAACAAATAGTGCCGTCAATACGCTGATCACAATATTATCCGATGCAAAGGAAGATTCCAGATCATGGTCACTCGTGGAGTTTCCTACCAGAATGACATTGTCTTTTCCGAAATATTTCGCCGCAATACCCCGGATCTCATCCATCGCATCGTAGGTTTCCTGTCCTTCCGCTGGAAGCGACAGATCTAATACAAATCTGGAATAGTCATCTCCCTGCAGCTGTAATTGCGCATCATGCAGCGTGTCATATAAGGACGTAAGCTGATCATCAAGATCTGCATCTAATGTCACATATCCTTCCTGATACTGGTCATACAGGAACAGGAACATATCAATGATCGGCACCTCATAATCATCAATGCCGGTAAATACCGGACCATACTGCTCCTCATTGTATGCATATGCTGTATACAAAATCTGTACAACTTCTACATCCAGATCCGTCAACTCTGCAAACTGTCTTGGGTTCAGCTTATCAGTCAGCATATAATCATCATTGATCGCCACATTTGCAAGCCCTAATGCCGAGTTTACATAATCCAGTTTTTCAATTTTTCCCAATACCTTTTTCTCGGAATCATAATCCCCTTTTGGAACCATGACAACCAGCTGATTGCTGGCACCAAAGGTATTCTCAATTTTTTCACTTGCAATTTTCGATTCACTCTTTTTTGCGCTGACAATGGAATTCGTGTCATATATATACTGGCAGTGATTAGATTCCCAAAATGCAAATACCAGAAACACGATAAAAACCGGCGGAATGATATATTTGGTCAGATTTGCAAATTTACCTACGAACGTAATTTTTGGTACATAGCATTTGTGATGGGTTTTATCAATTCCTTTTGCAAAAATCAAAAGCACGCCCGGCATTAGGAAGAAAACGGAAATCAGGCTGAGTATGATTGCTTTTACCAGAATGATACCCATATCGTAGCCCAGCCGGAACTGCATAAACATCATCGCAACCATGCCGGAAATTGTGGTAAGGGAGGACGAGCTGATTTCCGGGATCGCCTTGGAGAGTGCCACTTTCACCGCTTCCTCTGCATCCAGCGTCTCATGTTCTTCCATGAAACGGTCACACAAAATAATGGCATAATCGATTGCCAGTGCCAGCTGAAGCACGACAGCAATGGAATTTGTGACAGAGGAGATCGTTCCAAACCAGTAGTTTGTACCCATGTTTAAAACAGCTGCCACGCCAAATGTGATCAGTAATACCGGGATCTGCAGATATGCTTTTGTGGAGAGCATCAACACCGCAACAATGATAACAACCGCCAGCACAAGAATAATATTCATATCCTGCGAAAGAGACTCTGCACTGTGCTCCTCCTCACCGACAGAGGAAGAAACATAGACATCATAACCATCCAGTGTCTCTTTTACTTCCTCAAGCGCATCTTTGCTGATCTGTTCATCCTCCGTTCCGTCAAACGTCACACTAAACAGCGCATCCGCACCTGTAAAATGATCCTTGGAATCATCAAATTCAATCTGCTTCACGCCCTCAATATTTTCCAGATCGTCAACCAGATCTTCCGCCTGCGCATAGGTGATATTCGAGACCATGACTTTGGCACTGCCATAAGTTGTGAACTGCTCCTCCATCAGTGACAGCCCGATCCTCGTTTCACTGTCTGCCGGCAGATAGGATGTGATATCCTGATTGACCTGCACCTTATTAATAGAAAGAACACTGTAAATCATTGCCAAAACAAACAGAATTTCGATTGCTTTCCGCTTATTTACAATAAAGGAAGCGACGGTAAGCCAGAAATTCCCTTTTTCTTTTTCCTGTTTTTCTTCCATATTCATCCTCTTTCATGTTACATCTGAATCATTTTTCTTACACAGCAAAACAGCAGTTGTTTTACCGCTGATCCATTTCACTATACTTAACATTGTGTTGATTATTTTATACTGCATTATTATAATAAGGGCATCTGGTTTACTCAATAAACATATTTTTCAAAACTGTTTGTTAATTGACATATTATGTACACTGTGTTGATTATTTCAGAAAATTTTTAGGATTATAAATTTTTAATCATAACTCCAGAAAAAATACCAGACAATAACATCACATTTTATATGAAAGGATCTCACATTATATATGGAAACAAAAACGGACCGCCGTATCAAGCGTACCCGCTATCTGCTTGTACACGCACTCACCTCCCTTATGCTGAAAAAAAGTATCAAGGATATCACCGTAAAAGAATTGTGCGAGTCTGTTGACATCAACCGCGGCACTTTTTACCTGCACTACAAAGATATTTATGATATGTTGGAGCAGACCGAGCAGGGGCTTTTAGAACAGTTTGAGCAGGTCTTCAAAAATTATCACCCGGATCATACTCCGGATTTTCCTTATCCGCTGTTTGTCGAAATTTTTCAGATCATTGACCAAAACTCTAATCTGTGCTGTGCACTGCTGAGTCCCAATGGCGATATTTCTTTTTCTGTCAAGATCAAGAAATTGTTTGAACACCAATACATACACGAATGGATGGTTGCGCATCATTCGGCTGATTTTCTGCCAACTTATGAATATTTCAGCAATTTTCTCGTTTCCGGCTGCTCCGGTCTGATCGAGTCATGGCTGGCTCATGGCAAAAAGGAGACGCCGGAGGAGATGGCAAGACTTATCAGCAAACTGATTTCTACCGGAATGACATCTGTCTATCCGATACCTTGCGGACAGTCTGATGATCTGTAGAATTGCAGATCTTCATTTTGTATATTTTTACTAAACTTTTGTATTTTTTATCAATTAAAGCAAATTTTTGTTTCCTTTTCACACAAAATCATATATACTTATTATAGAATATTGGCTCCGGGGCAACGCTTCGGAGTTTTTGCTTCGCAAAACAAGGAGGAAAAATCCTCTCCTCGTCCAATGAGACTCGGATTTTTTCTTCGAAAAAACAAGGAGGAATTATGGATTTTGTTGGTACTGTCTGGGCGCTGCTTCCGCCGGTGATCGCCATTGTGCTTGCGCTGATCACAAAGGAAGTTTATATGTCGTTATTTATTGGTGTCGTAACCGGAGCTCTTTTATATACAAATTTCAGTCCGGTTGGAACGATTGAGGCAATTTTTGAAGTTATGATGGAAAAGCTGGGGGATTCGTGGAACGTCGGCATTCTGATTTTCCTCGTATTTCTTGGCATTATTGTTGCATTGATGACAAGAGCCGGCGGCTCTGCCGCTTACGGAAAATGGGCAGGCAATAAGATCAAGACCAGATCCGGTGCTCTGCTTTCCACATTTGCGCTCGGTGTCGTGATCTTTGTCGACGATTATTTCAACTGTCTGACCGTTGGAAATGTCATGCGTCCTGTCACCGACAAGCAGAAGATTTCCCGTGCAAAACTGGCTTATATCATTGACGCAACCGCAGCTCCGATCTGTATTATCGCACCGATCTCAAGCTGGGCTGCCGCAGTCACCGGATACACAAACGGAGATGGTTTCTCTCTGTTTTTGCAGACAATCCCGTTTAACCTGTATGCATGGCTTACCATTCTGATGGTGATTTTTATGGGTGTGACCGGCCTTGATTATGGTCCGATGAAAAAGTTTGAGGAAAATGCTGCAAAAGGTGATCTTTTCTCCGGCAAAAATGATTATGAAAATGTAAAAGAAAATATTATTTCCGCAAAAGGAAAGGTGATCGACCTTGTTCTTCCGGTCATTTTCCTGATTGCGAGCTGCATTATCTGCATGATTTATACAGGTGGATTCTTCGAGGGCGAGAGCTTCATCAACGCTTTTGCAAACTGCGATGCATCCATGGGACTTGTGATGGGTTCCTTCATTACATTAGTCTTTGTGTTTTTGCTGTACCTGCCACGCCGCGTGATCACATTCAGTGAATTTGCCGAGTGTATTCCGCAGGGATTTAAGATGATGGTTTCTGCGATCCTGATCCTTGTTCTGGCCTGGACGTTAGGCGGTTTCTGCAGTACAAAATTAGAAGCCGGCGCCTTTGTGAGCAGCATGCTCTCCGGCAATATGACTGCAACCTCACTTTTCCCGGCTATATTATTTCTGGTTGGAAGCGGACTTGCTTTTGCAACCGGTACTTCCTGGGGAACGTTTGGCATTTTAATTCCGATCGTTACCGCTATGTTCCCGGAAACAGATCCGATGCTCGTTGTCTGTATTGCCGCTTCCCTTGCCGGTTCTGTCTGCGGAGATCACATGTCACCGATCTCCGACACAACGATCATGGCCTCCGCCGGTGCACAATGCCACCATGTAGACCATGTATCCACACAGCTTCCTTACGCTCTGACGGTCGGTGGCTGCTGCGTGGCCGCCTATCTGGTTGCCGGATTCACAAAGAACGTATTTCTCACAATGGCAGCCGGTGTGATCCTGCTTTTTGCTGTTTTATCATTTATCCGGTACCGGCAGGCACACAAATGTGATATGATGAAGTAAGGAAAATACTTAAGGAGAACTATTATGAGCAAAGGTATTGTTGGAAAAAATAACTGGGCTTTAGTCCTTTTACTTCTTGTCGGTGTCGTGTTAGGCGGTCTGATTGGAAAGTTATGTGCAGGTGTACCCGCTTTAGGCTGGCTTAATTACGGTCAGAGTTTTGGATTTGTCAATCCAATGGTGTTAGATCTGGGGATTTTGGTTCTGACATTCGGATTTACGGTTGATATCACAGTAGCCGGTATTCTGGGAATTGTGATCGCGATTATTATTTACAGATTACTATAATAAATGTATAAAAGGACTGCTGTTTTGCAAATTTTTATTCATGCTAAACAACAGTCTTCATAATAGTTTACGCTTCATTCCTAATAATTGGAAGTAAGTCTATAAATCTACAAATTTTACACTATGTATTTTAGAAATATCGGTTACTACTTCTGAAACATCTATATTCTCAGGCATAGAAATTCCAAAAATATATGTTATATATTCATCTTTCCGTCGTTTCATATTGCTTGATCTAATATCTATTTTTTTATCACTTAATATTTTTTCCAGCTTTTCAAGTGATTTTGTTTCCGAATCCATACAAACACGAAGTCTTCCGGGAACTTTGACATCCAGATACGAAAAATATTTATTCGACAACATACTTTGGATAACAACCGTAATTGCAGTCGCAATTATTGCCAACACATACATTCCTGCACCAACCGCCATTCCAACAGCTGCCATTACCCATATTCCTGCCGATGTTACCAATCCTCTTATTTGATTGCCATACATAAAAATTGTTCCAGCTCCAAGAAATCCTACACCTGTTACTATATTGCATGCAACCCTTGAAACATCTAACCTTATTCCATTATGCACAACATCTAAAAAACCATATTTCGATGCAATTGTAAAAAGCGCTGCTCCAACAGCAACAATTATATATGTACGAAGTCCGGCCGCTTTCTGATGTTTCGTTCTCTCAAATCCTGCAACTCCACCACATAATCCTGCCAATAAACACCTAAATATAAATTCAAAATTTAATGAATCAAATAATTGTATTGTCATCTACTCATCCTCACAAGCCAATTGATTTTATCTCCTTACATTCCTGCATAATTTTTAATACATCCAACGGTAAAATTCCCACTGGCATACTTATGTCCATTGTATATGTTAATACTGCATTTCTATGTCTTTTAACGTGGCTTTCCTCAATGGTAATACGTTTATTTTGAAATAACTGTTTCAATTTTAAAAGTATTTCATCATTATTCTCTACCGAAATTACCACCCTGCTATGGCTATAATTTTCCATTCCCTTAAAAAATCCATGATGAAATATAATTTGTGTCACTAAAATAAAACACGCACAAAAAAAACCTGTCGTATACATTCCACAACCAATGGTTAGACCTACTGCAGCCGTAACCCAAATTCCAGCTGCAGTTGTCAGACCCTGCACTTTATCACCTCGCACAAATATTAATCCTGCGCCAAGAAAACTTACTCCCGTAACGATATTAGATGCAACTCTGGCTGCATCTGCCTGAATATTTTCTAAACAAACAACATCCTCAAACCCATACTTCGATATTATCGTAAAAAGTGCTGCTCCTAATGCAACAAGCATATGTGTACGTATACCCGCTCCTTTGCTTCTTTTGTATCTTTCAACGCCTATAATGGCTCCACATATACATGCAACAAGCAACCGGACTCCATATTCTATGTTTTTATTATCGAACAAAACTTGTGACATTTTTCCACTCCTTCCAAATCAGCTATCTGAGTCAAAAGAGCGCCCATTTCTCCTAGTGAATCAAATACTGCATCCGGTTGAATATCAGACGACAGTATATCTTCCTTTTTTGTTTCCCCTGTCAATACAAGTATTCCTCTGCTGCCATTTTCTACGCCCTCTGCAACGTCTGTATACAACCTATCTCCGACAAATGCAATCTCCTCTTTTTTACTCTTGTAATTATCCAATATGCTTTCTAATGTTTCAACATGAGGTTTTCCAAATATTTTCGGGGTTACTCCAGTAGAAAGTGATATGGCTGCACAAAAAGAGCCTACATCAGGTATAAATCCATTTTCAACTGGACAGTTAATATCCGGATGGGTAGCATAAAATATGGCTCCGTTTCGAATAAATGAACATGCTTTTTCTAATTTTATGTATGTCAAAGTTGTATCAAAACCTACAACCACAATATCAGGTTTTTTATCATCCAGACATATTTTTTCGGCTTCAAACATCTTAATTAGAGAATCTGTTCCAACCAAATAAATTTTCGCGTTTTTATGATATTTTTTTAAATATGTTATTGTAACATCTGCAGATGTCATTATTTTTTCGCGACTGATGATGCAACCCATTTTAGCAAGTTTTTCAATATACAGCTCCGGTGATTTTGATGAATTATTTGTAAAAAAAATAAAATCTTTTCCAGCTTTTTTTACACTGGAAATAAAATCTAATGCACCATCCAAAACATGTTCACCAAGATAAAATGTTCCATCCATATCAAGAACAAATAATTTTGTTTTTTTTAATATTTCAATTCTATTCATTTGTCTCTATTTCTTTTGATCATTAATACGTTTTATTTCTTCAGGTTTAAATTTATATTCATGAGTATCTGTCAGTAATCCATTTGTCTCCTGTTCGACATCTGTAAATTGCGTATAACAGAACCCACTGAGAATCTCTGAGTCAAAAATAGCAGCTGTCAACCGATCATATTCTTCTATAAATTCTTCTTTTTTTATAGTAGTATAACCCCAATTCTGTTCTTCCTGACTATCAGCCGCTTTCTCTTTTAGCGAAATGCCTCCACATTCTGTCAGAACTACCGGTTGATTTTTATATTCACTTCCCTTGGCAAAAAGATTTTTATCAACTATATTTGCTAATGTCTTTAAACTTTTTAAAGACTGTGCAAATACCTCATGTTGACGTTTATCTTCCTTCTCACCATGTTTATAACTATGTATTGCACAAATATCGCCTACTGTCATTTCCCAACCGTCATTGGAAATTACCAATCTAGTTGAATCAATAGATTTAACCATGTAATACAGTGACTTTGAAAAATCCTGCTGTTGGCTGTTATCATATATTTGTGGAGTTCCCCAGCTTTCATTTAACATTCCCCATACAATAATTGATGGGTGGTTGTAATCTCGGTTTATCACCTCCATCCATTCTTTCATGAATGTTTCTGCCGCCTGCGGAGTATATACCCAAAAACTTGCCATTGCTTCCCATACCAAAAAGCCAAGCTTATCTGCCCAATACAAAAACCTCGGATCTTCCACTTTTTCATGTTTACGACATCCGTTAAATCCCATCGCTTTTGCTTTCTGAATATCATTTTTATAATCTGCATCTGTTGGTGCTGTTATAAGACTCTCTTTCCAATACCCCTGATCCAACAATAATTTTTGATAATACGGCTGATTATTCAAATAAATTTTTCCATTTTCTATATGGATTTTCCGCATTCCAAAATAACTTGCAACCTCATCTGCTGCATTTCCTGTATCTCCATCATCCGCTTTCATGACAACATCGTATAAAATTGGATTTTCAGGACTCCAATATTTTCCCACAAAATGGAATGCACCGTTTAACGCTTTATTTTGAAATACATCAACTGTCAATGAATTCTGCCTTTCATCACATAACATATTTCCATGAAAAACTTCGTTCTGTTCCAGACTGATCTTCACATGTACTCTGCATGGCAATTTTGACGCTTCTGATAGCTTATATTCAATTTTAACCGTTCCCTCATCAATATCTGGTGTAAAATAAATCCATTCAAAATGTGTTTTCGACAGGGGTTCTAACCACACACTCTGCCAAATTCCGGTACTTGGTGTATACCAAATAAATTTTGATGTATCTTCCCAAAACTGCTTTCCGCGCGGAATCGTTTCATCTGTCAGCGGATCTTCCACTTCAACTCTGATCGTCTCTCTATTCCAATTTAAATACCTTGTTATCTGAAATGAAAAAGGAGTCTGTCCACCAATATGCGTTCCTACACATTGGTTATTGATATATACACAGCATCGATAATCAACTGCTCCAAAATTAATACGGATTTCCTCCCCTTTCCATTCCTTTGGCACTGTAAATTCATTTTCGTACACCACAAAATCTTCTGTGATTCTTTCGCCTATTCCACTTAACTGGCTCTGGCAAACAAATGGTACTTCTATCTCTGTCTTTTTATTTCCATAATAAAACTTCCAAACTCCATTTAAACATTTCCATTTTTCCCGTTTAAAATTTGGACGCGGATATTCGGTTCTTCTCATTTTATCCCCCTTGCTTTTATTTAATTCCTGAATGTGTAAATCCCTTTACTATATATTTGTTTGCAAAAATAAATATAATCATTACTGGTATAACCGATACAACTGTAGATGCCATCATCATTCCCGGGTTTGTATAATTTTCACCTAACACAAGTGCAGCTATTCCTAAAGTAATTGTTCTTGTCTCATTCTTGTTAATAACAAGCGATGGCCATAAATAACTGTTATATAAACCTAAAAATGTTATGAATGCCTGTGTAATCACAACTGGTTTTACCGAAGGAAGAACAATATGCCATAGTATCTGAAAAATATTAGCACCTTCCACTAAACCGGCTTCTTCCAGCTCTTTAGGAAAATCTATCAAAAAGTTATAAATCAAATATATGCACATTACCCCAGAACCTGACGGAAGTATCAACGCCCAGTAAGTATTTAACCCACCTATTTGTTTGAATATATAAAACAGTGGAAAATACGTTACAATTTCTGGAATCGCCATTGCCCAGATTAATCCTATCAAAATAATTTTTTTCCAGCCACATTCAGTCTGGCTAATGCATATGCCGCCAACACACTTGTTGTAATCCGCAGTGCTGTTCCACAAATTGTAATAATCGCTGTATTTATAAGCCACTGTATAACTGGGGATGTATCTGTGTTGTGAAACAGTTCTATATAATTTTCAAATGTCCACTCCTTGGGCAGTAATGTTGTAGATGTTACTGATTCAGCCACACCTTTAAAACTTGTAAAAACCATAAATAGGAGTGGCAGTAAAAATAAATATGCAATAATACATGCCATCATAAGCAATAATATTTTGGATATATTTTTTTTCATGGTCTGCCTCCCTACCTCAATTCTTCTTTTTCTTTTGTCAAAAAGTACTGTCCTATGGAACAAATTACAATTACAATTCCCATCAGAAGCGTCATGGCACTTCCAATGCCAAGATCATTTCTATCCATAATAGTTGATGTTATTACCATTATGACAGGTTTTGTGCTTTCTCCTGGACCGCCTTTCGTCATCAGTCTTGGCTGCCCATAAACATTAAATGATGCAATAATCGTAGTCATCAAAACAAAATAAAATACATTTTTAATTCCCGGGAAAATGATATACCGGAACTGTTTCCAGTATCTTGCCCCATCAATTGCTGATGCTTCATAAAGCTGTGGATCAATTTCATTTAATGCATTAACAAAAAGCATCATATTATAACCTATTGTCCACCATACCGTTGCCACAGTAAGCGAAACCCACACAAACGGCTGCTGTTCCATCCACGGTACTGCTTTTTTAATAATTCCTATGTTCATCATTAAATTATTCAGGTATCCGCCGTTTCCTTTCATCAGCCATACAAATACAGCTGCCACCGCAGTAACCGAAACAGAATACGAGGCAAAATAAATCGTTCTGAATATTCCTTTGCACTTGTCAGGAAGCCGATCAAGCAATAATGCAAGACCAAGACTTCCCAAAACAAGGAATGGTGTTGTACAGGCTGTAAAAATTACAGTATTTTTCAAACCTAGAAGGAACGAGTTATGGTACATCGAATCTCCAACCAGTATTTTGATATAATTTGAGAATCCCACAAATCCCTGATTTCCCATTATCAAACTATATTTACTTAAACTCATCACTATTCCATAAATAAATGGTATTAACCAGAACAGCATGAAAAATAATATAAATGGTGTTATAAACAACAAACCCGTACTTTTTTTCTTCATATAATCTCGTTCCTTCTATATAATTTACATCTCTGATAACTCAGTTGCTATGTCAGTTGCATTTTTCAATTCAGCCATAAGATCATCCCTTGACAAATTTTCAGTCTGTACTACCATCGACCATACTGTTTCGTTTACATATTTTACTTGTTCACGAATGTTGTATATTGCCGGAAGTATCATGGCATCATCAAAAATTGTGTAATTAACTGCCGCTACTGGATATTTTTCAGGATTGGCTTTAACTACTTCCATGGTAGCAAGATGAACAGGTGCCTGACCTGAATCTGCCCAATTTAGCAGAACATCTGGCTGATATGTGTATTTCATGAACGCAGCAATACCAGCAATTTTCTTTTCATCTGTAACTTTAGAGGATACTCCAAAGGTATGTCCTCCAGCAGGTACACATTTTTTATCGCCATAAATCTGCGGAACTGTACCGATTCCAAGATTATCCCCAAGAACCTCTTTTGCAACCGTATATTTCCATGGTCCTGTCATCGAAACGACTGTCTTAACATTTGCTGCTGTCTCTGACTGACTGATAAATGTATTAAAATGGTCATCTGCTCCTAGCCCAGCCGGACTCAAGTGATCTTTATAAATCATGTCGTGAATCTTCATAAATGCATCACATGCTTCTTCGGTATCAAGCTTGATATGTTCATCTTCTACCCAGTTCACTCCACATTGTCCTAACGCTGTCATCCATGCCCACTGCTGATCGCCTGTCAGTGGTAATCCATATGGATATATGCCAGAATTTTCGGAATCAAGTTTATCTCTTAATTCAATCATATCATTATAATCTTTCGGTGCTTCATCTGTGTATTCTTTATTATAAAATGTTGTTTCTGCATATAAATCCAATGGAAATGCAAAAACTCCGTCATCATACTTTGCGTATGTCTTCGTAATATCGTGAAAATCATTCTCAAATGAAATACCTGCCATATCATATATATCAGACACTTCTCTCAAAAGCCCCATTGCGTGATAGGTAGAAATCCAGTCTGCATGAATGATCAGCATATCAAAATCTCCTGATTTGAACTTTGTATAATGATCTGCATCCTGTAACTGTTCAATATAATAATCACTTTGTGATTCGTTAAACCCATCCACAATCTTTGTCATGTATTCACCATCTCCACCAGTAAATCCATTGATAAATGTGATTGTCGTCTTATCACTTTTTCCTGAAGATTCTTTATCTTCATTTGTATCCGTTGACTGAACTCCACCAGACACTGCCTCATTTGTGCTATCCGAAACAGTTGTTTTTCCACAAGCTGTAAATGACAGCCCCATTACAAATACTAATGCCAACGCCAACTTTTTCTTCATACTACTTTCTCCTTTCGCCTTGCAATTTTTTGCTTATTTTGTTATACTATTTTTGTAACAAAAAACTATATTTTAAATTCTCTTTTTTATTTAAAATTTGTTTTTTGTTGATTTCACTCTATTATTTTTGCAATATTTTGTCAACTATTTTTGTTGTTTCCATTTATTTTTTGTGTATAATGCATATTTTTTATCATCATTCTTTGTCAAACATTATTTTTTATTACACGTTTCATGTAATTAAATGGTATGTTTTTATTACACGTTTATTGAAATAATGTAAGAAAAAAAGATAAAAAGGAGAATGTAACATGTCTAAACCAAAACGAACAATCAAAATTATCGGCGAGCGTGATATCGAATTAAATCTAAGTAATCCTGCTCATCATGAGCGAATTGCGTCAATAGGAAAAGCTTTATCTTCTCCTATACGCCTTCAAATCTTAGCCTTATTGAAAGATTGCGCTATGTCTGTTCAAGAAATTGCTCATATTTTAAACATCCCTGTGTCTTCAACAGCTGTCCATATTAGATGCCTTGAAGATGCACAGCTTATCATTACCGAAGTCCAGCCCGGCAACCATGGCTCTATGCGTGTTTGTATCTGTAGCATGCAGACATTTACTTTATCTACAGTTAACCCTGAACTCAGTGCAGTGGATAATTCTGTATCAATCGAAATGCCTATCGGGCACTATTTTCAATGTAAAATTGAGCCAACGTGTGGACTCGCCGACGAAAATGGTGCAATTGACATGTACGACAGCCCCTCCTCTTTCTATTCTCCGAACAGAACCAAAGCACAGCTCCTTTGGTTTCGACAGGGTTATGTTGAATATCGTTTTCAAAATCTTATCAATCCAATGCGGCATCTTTCCGAGCTTTCCTTCAGTGTAGAAATTTGTTCAGAAGCTCCTGGATATTTAAACGACTGGCCTTCAGATATTACCGTCACTGTCAACGGCATTGAACTTACAACTTTTTGCTCACCTGGTGATTTCGGGGACAGGCGCGGCAAGCTCACACCCGCCATCTGGCCAAATGGAAGAACTCAGTACGGGCTTCTCAAGACCTTTTCCATCAAGGAAAACGGTGGCTACATCGATCATATGCCTGTAAATCCATCTATAAGCATCAAGCAGCTGGAACTGGATAAGTGTCATTATATAGCACTTCGAATAGGCATTAAAGAAGATGCAAAGCACATTGGCGGTATCAATATTTTCGGTGAAAAATATGGTGATTATCCACAGGGAATCATTATGACTTTTACTTACTAAATGGAGGTTCATTTTTATGCAGGATATTAACATCTCAACAATCATTGGTAGTACAGTTCCTGTCGAGGAACAATTAAAACTTATTAAAAATGCAGGATTTGACGGTTTTTTCCTAACATATACGGGAATAGAACCTTTGGTTTCCTGGGCTGAAACAGCATATCAGCTCGGATTAAAATTCGAAACTATACACGGTCCCTTTTCTCAGGCAAACCGTATTTGGGAGGCTGGCGATATTGGCAAAGATTATCTTACATATTTGAAAAAAATTATAAATGACTGCCATTCCGTCAACGTTGACAAATTAATTATGCATGTAACTGTCGGAAACACAGCCCCTCCCATTTCTTCTAATGGATTAATTCTTTTTCAGGAATTATGCGATTATGCAAAAGAAAAAAATGTTCATATTTGTTTTGAAAACTTAGAGCCACTTCCACACATCGATGCTGTTATGGACTATATTAAGGATCCTTTCCATGGATTTTGCTGGGATTGCGGTCATAATTTATGTTATAGTCCTCACATTGATATGATAAAGAAATTTGGTTCCAGATTAAAGTGCCTACATATTCATGACAACCTTGGCGTGACTCAACCCGGCAATATTGATTATCGTGATGACAGGCATTACCTGCCTTTCGATGGCACTTTGGATTGGAATTGGTTTGTCGAAAAACTCTCTGTTTTAAATTATACCGGTCCAATTACATTGGAAGTTTCCATTTTAGGAAAAAGTGAATATCAGAATCTCTCATTAACTGAATACCTTAATAATGCCTATGAACGTGCTACAAAATTGCGAGATATGTTAATTCAAAAACAGACTTCAAACATTAGTCTGTAGCTATTATTTTACCATTGTATATAAGGCAATTTTCAGTTACTAAAAAACTTCCCATCAAATCGAGCAGGAGGGCGTGATTAACTCCCCTCCTCTCACACCACCGTGCGTCAGACTGTCTAACGATTCGAAAATTCAGTCTGATGTACGGTATTTTTATCTTCGATTTTTTTAATACCATTTTTATCTTTGTTTTTCACATGAATTACATGCGTTCCTCTCCCTGCTACATCACACTTCCTTCAAACTTCGTTACTAATTCTTCTGTTGAAAACATGCTTAATAATCGCTTAAAGTTATAAGCGATAAACATAGATGCAACTTCTGCGTCAACATTCTCTTGTCTGCGTCGATGAAAGAAACTATATCCGAGACTTCTTTTTATAGTCCAAAACGGATGCTCCACGATACATCTTCTCTGTTTATAAACCTCGTTATTATTTAGTGTTTCATTATACACAGTTTCAAGAACATCTTCATGTACCCAACGCTGTATCGTTCTTCCAGATGAAGAAGTAGTGCAGTCTTTTTTATATTTGCATGAATTGCAGTCTATACACTTATATTTGCGATACTTCATACCATTCTTCGAAGTATTTTCAAAAAATCGTAATCTATCTCCTGCTTGGCATGTATATTCATCAGTTTCACCATTATATAAACTTTTCTTTGCGAAATTCATTATCCTTTGTAGCATTATTCGCTTTAGCTTTTTTATAAAGACATTCATTCCGGCATCAACACAGTTTTTTATCTCCGTTCCGTTATAATAACCTGTATCTGCCAGAATTGTAGAAGACTCTTTTTCTAAAAGTTCGGATGCTTTTTGTGCCATAGTGTAAAGCTGGTTTTGGTCATTTATATCATTAGTCGTCGAAATATCTACAACAAAATGATTCTTTGCATCTACAACAGACTGTACATTGTAGCAGATATCCAATGAGCCGTTATTTTTTACCCTTCTTGAATCAGGATCTGTCAAACTCTTTTGTTCCAGTCCTTCATCTTTTAATTCCTGTTTTTGTGTAAGATACTGTTCTTTTAGCTCTTGATATGTTTTTAGTTTATCTGTAAGGTCATCTGCCAGCGCTTCATCTTTAGCGATTGCCATAAGATATGCATTTATCTGAGCTTCCGCATATTCGATTTTTTTATCTAAACCGCTTTGCGTAATACAATTATGCTTGCTGTTTTGAGCACGGATCTTAGTTCCATCAATAACAATCAGTTCTCCATCAATGAGCCCCCAACCTTTGAGAATAAGGGTAAGATTTCGTAATGTATTGTGAAACACAGCCTTATTCTTCTGAACAAAACCTGCAATAGTACCATGATCAGGTGTTATGCAGTTTACCAGCCACATTAATTCCAGGTTGCGTTTTGCTTCTGTTTCCAATGCTCTGCTAGAACGAATCTTATTTAAATAGCCATAGATATGAAGTTTTAATAAATCAGATCGGCGATAAGGTGATTGTCCTCGATTCCTACCACTATACTCTATAAAACCTAGATTTTCTAAATTTAAGGATTCTACATAAGAATCTATTACTCGGACAGAATTATCCTTACTTATTAAGTCATCTAATGAAGTGGTTACCATTCTTGTTTGATATCTATCTGCGCCAACAATATATGCCATAACGAATCCCCCTACGATACTGTATTTGGTAGTTTTATTATAACATTTTTCTTAATCGTTAGACAGTCTGGCGTACCGTTCGGTACACGGCGGTTTCAGTAGTTATTGTGCACAGACGGATAGGCTGTGGCTAAATCATAAAGACCACCGTTTATCAGTCTTTCTTTTGTTATGGCTTTCTTAACTGTTGTCAGATTCGCACAATACCAGTGTCCTCTTCGGCAGTTTGCTGCCATGTTCGCATAGTATTCGTGTACTCCCATCTTTATCAGCTCTGTTTAGATTATCTTTGTACAGTATCGCTTCCATAAGTTTCGACTGTGCACTGTCTCTTTCTTTCCATATCAGATTGAATGACCTTGACGCTTTCGCATACCCTTCATGTTCCGCACTATCTCTTTGCGAACAGCCACTGTTTGTGTTTTCTGTCATAATCATTCATTCCTCCTTTCCCTGTCATACTCAAGACTCCTACTGATTCGGTTCTTCACCTTTCGTCTACTATGACATCTGCTGACTTCTGTGCGTTCAGCACTGCTTTGTACAGTGGTTACTCCTTTCGGAGCATACCGCACAGACCTCCCCGGGTACCACACGTTTCTTCCTCTCCATCCATCTGCCTCATTTATCACGCATGATTCCGTATAGTTATTGAGCTTTGACTTGGTTGGCAGCCTTACTCTCATGCATAACCTTATATGAGATTTCTATTCGTCAGACCAAAGATTTGCCCGTGGTTAGTCTGTTCCCACATCCGGCTTCCTTCAGATTCCACCTCACGATGGACACCCTTGCCTTCGGCTATATCCTTCCCATTACCGGGTGGATTCGGGACTTTAACCCGTTAGAAACGTGCACCGCCGGGCGCACCAACAAAACGACAGATATAATTTTAATACATCTGCCGTTTTATTTTTTACAAAATTTTATATATCCTGTTTTCTTTTCTGCAATAACCACTTCCAGACCGGAACAACGCTTACGTGAACTCCATCATAGTCAAGTTCTTCCTCTTCACTATTTGTGATCAGTAAGCAAGTCGCATCACCGATAAAGTTTTTTAATTTTACAAATGCTCCGATTTCCCGTTCCCTTGTATCGATCTGGTCTAAAACCTGCAGGCTTACCTGAATTGCAAGTTTTTCTTCTGGAACATAGAAATCAATTTCAACTTTTTTTTCAAAATAAAATACATTTTCCCGTCCATAGCGTCGAATCAGTTCTATCGCGACCAAGTTTTCCAACTGCGTCGAACTGCAATCCATAAGCATAAGCCCTAACAAACCGGTATCCATAAAATAATATTTTGGCGAAGTCTCTTTTTCCACCAGCTTTGCTGCATAATTTTGCAATGTGAACAACAGATAGGAGTCCATCATATAACCGACATAATTAATCACTGTCTGCTTTCCCAGTACTGCACCTGCACTCTTTAGGATGTTGCTCAGCCTGTTAAAGGACAATGGTTTTGCAACAGATTCCGCGATCTTTTTCAAAATCAATCTTACTGCAAAATCATTTGTTATTTTATTTCTGGTCATGATATCTCCCAGATAAATGGTCTGGTAAATGCTATTTAAATATTCCCGCTTGTTTCTGATATCGACCAATTCCGGAAAAGCACCGTATTTTACATACTGATCACACATTCCAACTACTTCTGCCCTGTCTTTTGTGCTGAGCACTTCCAGATAATTTTTATCTTTCCCTTGTGCAGCCAGATATTCCGGGAACGAATATGGATATATATCTACTCTCATAAATCTACCGCCAAGTGTAGATGCAATTTCACTGCTTAGCATCTTGCTGTTGCTTCCAGTAATATGAATTCTATATTTCATGTCTGCTATCCGGCGGACAAACTTTTCCCAGCCTACCACGTTTTGAATCTCATCCAAAAAAAGATATGGTTTATTGTCCGCGCCAGACATTTCGAGTCCGATTTCCAGGATCAGGTTCAGATCGTCTGCTGACAGTTCCAAAAGTCTTTCATCTTCAAAATTTACATAAACAATCTGTTTGAGAGGAATTCCATTTTCCTGCAAATGCTTAATCTGCTGATACATCATATAGGATTTTCCAGTTCTCCTAATTCCAACAAAGCAATAATTTACATTATCTTCCAATGGATAGTCTCTGTTTATCATTGGATTATTTAAATAAGTTTCCTTTTGGTCAATCATAATCTGCTTTAAATAATCTCTGTTCATACGGCACTCCTTTCTGTCTTTAAGACAATTTTACAATTATTTTGTTCTGTGTGCAAGACAATATTGTCAAATGATTGTTCTGTACACAAGACAAAATGGTTTCATGAAAATTCTCATGAAACCATTTCTATTCTTTCAATTATATATTTTGTCCTGATGATTGAGTTATTATCCAAAATCGAACATCTATCACACAATCTTCGGTAGATACTCTGCCAGATACTCCGCAAAGATCCTGTGGCTGTCAAGGCTTAAGTGCATCCAGTCATAAGGATACATCTCAATGCCCGGTATGGAACCGGCATCTATAAAATGACATCCTAACCGGTCTGCAACATCCTTAAATTCTTTGGCAAGTGCTCTGGAACGCTCCACGCATTTGTCACCCATCTCTCCTGCAACAGCTGTTTTTGCATAATCCGGGTGGATTGGCGGCGGGGCTACCAGAAGAATATTCGGTTTATTACGCCATGCAGCATGCGTGTCGATCGCTTTCTGTGTCAGGCGCTCCAGACCTTTTCCGATGATAAATCCGTTTGCATTAAAACGGTCTTTTGTATCATTGGTGCCAAGCATGATGATGACCAGATCTAACGGCTCATGTGTCATCATACACGGGTAAATCGCATTCAATCCGCTCAATCCTTCAAAAACAGGATCGTCAAAAGACGTGGTCCGTCCACTTAAGCCCTCCTCGATCACATAGTAATCATCACCCAGATTTCTCTGTAAAAGTTTTGGCCAACGTTCCTCTACTGTGAAACGTCCTCCGGTTTTGGAATTATATCCATGAGTGTTGGAATCTCCAAAACATAATATATTTTTCTGTTCCATTGTCTCATCCTCCCTGTGCTGTTATCTAAAAAATCTTTTTCCAAACAGATTTATTGTACACGATCATCTTACTGCGCAAGTAACTTTTCCGCAAGGCTGACCGCTCCCATCATGCCCGCCGTGTTTGCAAGCTTTGCAGGAACGATCTCCACGATCCTAAGTCCCGGTGCGATCTGCGCTTTCACCTTCCGGTTCACCTCCGAAAGCACATACTCCTGCGCCATGATGCCTCCTCCAAGAATGATCCTGGATGGATTGAAAATACAGCATAGCGTTACAAGACCTGTGCAGATATCGTCGATCCACGCATCAATCTGCTCTTTAATCTCCGGCCTGTCCTTTGCCGCAAATATTTTTTTGCCATTATCCAGAGCGCCATCGACTTTTTTTACACGTCTGACCAGTCCGGTCGTGGAAGCGCACCGCTCATAGCAGCCCTCCAGACTGTCCGTTCCCGCCTTTTCTTCCGGGTGGATCACCATTCCGCCAAAGCTTCCGGCAGAAAAAGAAGCCCCCGGGTAAACGCTTCCGTTCATCACAATGCTTCCTCCGACACCTGTTCCATAGGTCAGACATAAAAAATCATCGCATCCAGCGCCTGCTCCTGAACGGAGTTCGCCAAGAGCCGCCGCATTGACGTCATTCTCCACTGCGGCAGGCACACAAAATTCCTCTTCCATGATCTGCTTTACCGGCATGCCTGTGTATCCCGGAATATTGCTGTTCGCATAAAAAATGCTTCCATCTTCCGTATTCACTTCCCCGGCAGTGCTGATCCCGATCGCTTCAAAATCGTGATAGGAATGGATCAGTCCTTTGACACGCTCCATCAGTGCCGCTCCGCCTTCCGATGCGCGCGTCTCTGTCTCACGCAGCTCCACGAATGTCTCTCCGTTCCAGAGACCGGACTTGATCATTGTTCCCCCGATATCCACAGCCACAATTCTCATAATTTCTCCTTTTTTATTTTTCGATCGCTGCCACGAATCTTGCCGTGATCTCCGCCGGTCTTGTGATCGCACCGCCGACTACCAGTGCAAAAGCTCCTGCCTCCAGTGCCTTCTTTGCCTGCTCCGGATAGTGGATATGTCCCTCTGCGATGATCTTTGCCGGGCATTTTTCGGAAAGTTCATGGATGAAATCAAAATCGATATCATCACAGCCCTGTGTCTCCGGTGTATATCCGCGCATGGTCGTACCGACAAAATCGGCTCCGGCATTGGCACATGCGATTCCTTCCTCGATGGTTGCGCAGTCTGCCATCACAAGCTGCTCCGGATATTTTGCCTTGATTGCCTCGATAAACTGTGCCGCCGTGCTTCCATCCGGTCTTAATGCGCTTGTTCCCTGTACCGCAAGGATATCCACACCGCATGCCACCAGCTCATCCACTTCTTTCATGGTAACCGTGATGTACATCGGTGTTCCCTCATAGTCTTTTTTAATGATACCGATGACCGGAAGGTCTACTGCTTCCTTGATCTGTGTGATGTCACGTACTGTGTTTGCACGGATTCCGACTGCTCCGGACTGTGCTGCAGCCTTTGCCATCAAAGGCATGATGCCGCCCTCTTTTGTATACAAAGGCTCATGCTCCAATGCCTGGCAGGAAACAATCAATCCGCCTTTTATCTGATCAAATAATGCCTGTTTATCCATTTTATTTTCCTCCTGCAATTACATCTCAATTTTAATAACTGCTTTTCTCACATGTGTGTGTGATCCGTTTTTGCAGCTTGGTTTGTGAAATTCTTCCGGCAGGAATAAAGCAAAGCTTCCGTCCCCCAGCGTTCCGCCACATCTGCTTCTGCCTGCTGCAAGTCCGCAGTCCGAAGCTTCCTGAAATGTATCTGTAAATTCTGCCTTGTCTGTCCACTCCCAGTATTCACTTCCACTGATATCGATCTGCAGATCTGCATAACGTTTATGATATTCATACTCCGCACCTTCTGCCTCCCGAAGGTCTGCCTCCATGACATTGACAAAAACCCGTTCTCCGTCAATCACCGTTTTTCCGTCTGGAAGTGCAGTCAGATCACATTTTTTCAAAAAATCAATGACGGTATCCATATTTTTATGTAAACCACGATACTGCTCCAGATTCTGTAAACTGTCTGTAACCATTTTGTATCTCCTCCCGAAATCGTCCTGTAAATCTTATTCTTAATTTTAAATCCGTACATTGGCAGCTGCATCATTTTTTTCTGCAGATACAGAAATAAGCCGAAGCAGTGCGTACACCCCGGCATATTTCTGTATGTATTTCTCTTATTATAATTCTTTGATCGCTGCCTCGATCATCTTCTGAGCCTCAACAACAACAGCCTCATCTTCCGGTGCTAAAGGTGCAAGCGGCAATCTGACGCTTCCAAGTTCTAAGCCATACATTCTGTGTAAAATCTCTTTCATGACTGCATAAAGATTTCCTTTTGCCTCGCACATCTTGTAGATGATCGCATCTGCTTTGTACTGGATCTTCATTGCCTCTGCGATGTTATTTTCGCGGATGAGCTGATCCATTTTTACAAATAATTCCGGCATAACCGCATATGTTCCACCGATTCCTCCGTCTGCGCCGATCGCACGTCCGGATACGAACTGTTCGTCCGGTCCGTTGAATACAACAAATCCATTTTCGCCACGCTCTTTGACACCTTCTGCCTTAAACATCTGGATGTCCTGTGTCGGCATGGAAGAGTTCTTCACTGCGATCACATTCGGATTCTTCAGCATTTCTTTTAACAGGTTCATGGATAATGCCGTTCCTGCAAGCTGCGGAATATTGTAAATAACAAAATCAAGATCCGGCGCTGCTGCACTCATTGCATTCCAGTATTCTGCGATTGCATACTCCGGTAAATGGAAATAAATTGGTGGAATCGAAGCGATTGCATCTGCTCCAACGCTCTGTGCATGTGCCGCAAGTTCCACACTATCTGCGGTATTGTTGCATCCTACATGTACAATGACGGTCAGTTTTCCTTTTGCTTCTTCCATAACTGCTTCCAACACTTTTTTACGCTCGTCCACATGCTGGTAAATACATTCACCAGATGAACCGCCAACGTATACACCCTTTACCCCTTTTGAGATCAGGTGGCGTGTCAATGCTTTGACACCCTCTGTTGAAATTTCTCCTTTTTCGTCATAGCAGGCATAAAATGCTGGAATGACTCCCTGATATTTTGTAATATCTTTCATTTTATCTTCACTCCTCTGTTAGATTTTTGTCCTATTTTTTATACCGCCCTTCTTAAACAAGAAGGATAGTTTGTCAGCCTTTTACAGCTCCCATTGTAATTCCTTTTGTAAAGTATTTCTGGAATAACAGGAACACGATGATGATCGGCAGGGCTGCCAGTGCCGCACCAGCCATGATCAGACCGAAATCTGTGGCATTTTCAGCCTGTAACTTGGCAATACCAAGGGAGATCGTCAGGTTGCTTGTGCTTGATAACATGATCAACTGCATGAAGTAATCATTCCAGCTGTTGATGAATGTAAAAATCGCCAGTGCTCCGATACCCGGTTTGATCATCGGTACTACAATCTGTAAAAATGTCTTTGCCTCACTCGCTCCATCGATCTGCGCTGCCTCCAGCATTTCAGAAGGCACACCCTCCGAGAACTGTTTCATCAGGAACACACCAAACGGCCATCCTACGATTGGGAAGATAACCGCCCAGATCGTATTATATAAATTCAGGCTTGACATCTCACGAAGTAATGGGATCAAAATAACCTGTTTTGGTAATGCCATTGCGCATACGATCAGTGTAAAAAGTAACTGCCGTCCCACAAATCTCTTCTTTGCAAGCGCATATCCTGCCATGGATGCTGTGATACAGGTAAGGATCATGGACATGATCGCCATGAATACGGTATTGATCAGCCAGCGGACTGCAGCCGGTACCGTCGGTCCTGTCAGTGTCAGTTTCAAATCCCTGCTTCCTGTGATCAGGCTGCTGAATGGAATATTGAACTGGAACAGCGGTGCGGTCTGGCGGCTGAATAATTTCTGATAGTTCACCAGTGTCCACTCTTTTGGCCACCAGATTGGCGTTGTGGAGTTGATCGCTGCGTTTGTCTTAAAGGAACCTGTGATAATCCAATATAATGGGAAGGTAAATAATATTGCCAGTATCACAATTACAACAATGCTGATGATCTTGTATGCAGAAGGATGTTTTGTACTATTTTTGTTTTCCATATCTGTAACCCTCCTCCTAATCATTCGAATTTCCAAATTTAAACTGGATTGCGGACAGGATTGCGATCATAATTGCAAGGACAACGCCCATTGCATCACCGTATCCGTAACGGTACAGTTTAAATGCGGAATAATAAATGTAATACATGATCGTGTCTGTACTGTGGTTTGGTCCACCGGATGTCAGCAGCTGGATCAGTGCAAAACACTGGAAACTGTTGATCGTTGTAATAACAACAATATATAATGTGGTCGGCATAATCTGTGGCCACTTGATCTTCCAGAAAGCCTGAAGGCTTGTAGCTCCATCTACATTTGCCGCTTCCACCAAGGATGCATCCACATTACCAAGTGCAGATACATAAAGTACAATTGGCTGGCCAACGGAAGTTGTAAGCAAAATCAGTATGATACATGCAAGTGCATAACGCTCATCACCCAGCCAGTTGATGTTCTGGTCGATGATCCCTGTCTTTGTACCAAGGTAATTGAAAATTCCATAGTAATTGTTAAACATCCACTTCCATACAACGGTAACTGCTACGGAACCAGTTACAACCGGAAGATAAAATACAATTCTGAATAAGGAGGTTGCCCATCCTTTCAGATCTACGATCACGGAAGATACCCATAATGAAAAAACACATGTGATCGGAACGGAAACCACTACGATAATAAGAGTGTTCTTCAACGCCCCAAGGAAAACTTTATCCTGAAATAATTCTTTATAGTTTGCAAGTCCAACAAAAACATCCGCAGAGTTCATTGTTGAGTCAAAAAAACTGGTCCACACACATAATACAATTGGAAAAATTACAAATCCCAGAAAGAAAATCAAACTAGGAAGTAAAAAAAGATATGCAGCGGTCGTTTCTTTTCTTACCAATACACGGCTGCGCTTTGATGGTTTTACTGCTGATTTCAAAGAAAACACCATCCTTTCCATTACTTTTTGGCTAAAAATCCCCTCCTCCGGTATTCCTGCGAGGAGGGGATTCCACTTATCATTTATTTAGTTGCTATACGAACTGCTTAGTTAGCTGCTGCTGCGTTTGCTGTTCCAACGAACTCATCAACTGCTGTCTGGACATCAGCGCCGCTTCCAACCTGCTGAAGCATATTCCACCAAGCTGTACGAGCTTCTGCCCAGCCTGGAGTTACCTGATAGTAGTCACCAAGGTACTGCATTAATGTACTGTACTCGCTCATTGTCTGAACATCACCGTAAAGACCAGTTAAATCTTTGCCTTCTACAGTATCACGTACCGGGAAGTATGTAGAAGAAAGAACTGCGTCTGGTGTTCCTTCTGCACTGTCTGCCATGTATTTAATAAAGAGTTTGGATGCTTCGATCTTGTTTGCATCTTTGTTATCAAATACACCAAATCCCCAGATACCACCACAAAGTTTTGTGTCTGTTGCTTTCTCAGATGGGAATGCCATGAAAAGGATCTCATCGCCATCGTTTGTAAGTCCTGCATCGTTGTTGTCAGCATTTAACTGCTGTGCAATGTTCCAGCAGAATGCTACATTTAAAACACCCTGACGGAATAAGTTGATCTCGTCACCACCTGCGATAGAAGCATCAAATCCGATTGCTTTGGAATCAACAAGTGCCTGGATTGCTTTTACGTTCTCAGCGGAATCTGCTGTATATTTTGTGTGATCTGCGTCTGTGAATGTTCCACCGTAAAGGTTGTTGATGAGGGCTCTTGTTCCCTGGTCACCACCCTGACCACTACAGTAAACAGCGCCTACGGTCTGTCCTGTGTGAGCATAAACAGCGTCCATTGCTTTGAAGAAATCATCTGTTGTCCATGTATGGTTCTCAGCGTCTACATACTGCATAGCGTCAGCTTCCTCAAATACTGTTTTGTTGATTGCCATACAATGTGCTGTCATACAAAGCGGATATTCATAAGTAGCTCCCTCTTTGTTCACACATGCGGATAATACAGATTCATAAATTTCAGATTTATCTGTGTCGTCCAGGATATCGGATAAGTCAACCATTAATCCTTTTGCTCCCCAGTTTGCAACCAGACGTTCCGGTCCTTCCATGATAAGGTCTGGAGCCTGTCCACCTTCGATCGCTGTATTTACCTGATCATCACCATTTGTGTAATCAAGATATTCCACTGTCACATTGATTCCCGGATACTCCTTGTTGAAATCCTGGATCAAGGAATCAACTGTCTCTGCATTGCCCCATTCACCGATTGGATATGTCCATAAGGTAATGTCTGCCGAAACATCAGAACCGCCTGCCTCTCCTGCTTCTGCGGTCTCTGTTGTCTGAGTTTTTTCAGGAGCTGTTGTTGTGTCACTGCTTCCTGTTGTCTCAACTGTTGTTCTACAGCCTGCTAATAAGCTTGCTGCCATTGCTCCCACCAGTAAGGTAGCCAAAACTTTCTTTTTCATATTCTTCTTCTCCTTTTCTTAAAAGATTCTATCTTTCGAAGTAATTATATTTTAGAAAAATATTTTCATTTTGTCCATATACGTTTTGTACTAATTTCATTTTGAAAATATGGTACATTTGCACATAAATCCGTGTATATCAGTTTTTAAATAGTGCTAAGTGTATATTTTATACCTGCAATTCCGCATATTCATCCATTTTCCTTTTGTTTTTTGCATGAAAATATTTTTCATTTTTATGATTTTATCTTGCAGTGTATTTCATTTTGACATATACTTTTATATAGTAAATATTAATGTGTTTCTGTAAACGCCTGCTTACGCAGTAAAACATAGGGTAAACGGTAACACTTGCTTCATTTTACAGGGGATTAAATTATGATTAATAAGAATTTCTGGGATCTGCTTGCGGAAAAGCAGGATTCACTCACCAAATCAGGTACGATCATCGCAGATTACCTGACAAAGCATGCCGAGGAAGCGCAGTTTTTATCGATTTCCTCACTTGCCAAAGCTTGCAATATGGCAGAAGCCACAATTTACCGTTTCTGTAAACAACTCGGATTTGAAGGTTATAATGAAATGAAGATTTCACTTGCACAGGCAAATGTGACGCCGACACCGTTTTCTTCCTATTCTTTAGATCCATCCATGCCGACATCTTCATTATGTGACAATGTATGTGCTTCTTTTCAGGCTGCGATCAGTAACACTATGAGCGTTCTTGACTTTGACGCAATTGACGAGGCTGCCCTTCTCTTGCAACGCGCAACCTCCGTTTACTGTCTCGGTCAGGGTGGCAGCCGGGTTCTGGCAAATGACATCTGGGTGCGCTTCGCCACGATCTCCAATAAATTCCGCAACTGTGGTGACAGCCACACGCAATTGATCGCCGCAAGCCTCATGGGTCCAGGTGATGTCATTTTATTTGTTTCCTACTCCGGCTCCACGCATGACATGATGGACACTTTATCTGTTGCCAAAAAGACCGGTGCGAAGATCATCCTCATCACGCACTATCCGGACGCACCCGGCACAGCCCTTGCAGATGTCGTCCTCCTGTGCGGTGCCCTGGAAACACCATTGGATGGCGGCAGTATCCCGGTCAAGGTCAGTGAGTTATTCGTTGCCGAATCGCTTATCATGCGTTATCTGCTCGACAACCGCGAGCTTGCCAAAATCGCCCGCGATAAAACCAGTGTTGCCATGGTGGCAAAGTTTTTGTAAAACGCAAATAAAAGAAAAATCGTGCAGACAAAATATGATTTCCTTTGTGGTTCTTTCGAACAGGAACATCATATTTCGTCTGTACGATTTTTCTTTTTTATTACATACAAAACTGGACTTGTAAAAAATCCTCTTATAGCATTTTATTCCATCTCAGATAAAGCATCTTCATCTGCAACAATGATCACATTTGGATGAAGTCTTAAGACAGAGCCAGGAACCTGCGGTGTGATCGGTCCGTTTACGACTGCATTTAATGCTTCCGCTTTATCTTTTCCGCTGACTACGAGCAGGATTGCTTTTGCGCGAAGGATAGTTCCAACGCCCATCGTGTAAGCCTGTTTTGGAACGTCATCTGCACTTGCAAAGAAACGTTTGTTAGCTTCGATGGTACTCTCTGTCAGGTCAACAACATGAACATCCTGAGGGAAAGAATCGCATGGCTCATTGAAGCCGATATGTCCGTTACGTCCGAGTCCTAACAGCTGAAGATCAATACCTCCAAGAGAATCAATCAGTTTCTCGTATCTCTCGCACTCGTTGTCGCTGTCAAGATTCGTTCCATCCGGAAGGAAATGGTAATCCGGTCTGATATTGACTCTTGAAAACAAATTTTTATTCATAAAATACCAGTAACTCTGGTCGTTCTCTTTCGGAAGTCCTTTATACTCGTCCAGATTTACAGTTGTGATTTTAGAGAAATCAAGGTCTCCTTTTTTGTACCAGTCTACTAACTGATCATAAATACCGATTGGAGTAGAACCTGTTGCAAGTCCAAGTACGCTGTCATCCTTTAAGATCATCTGTGCAGAAATAATGTTGGCTGCCTTTCTGCTCATATCCTGGTAATCCTTTGTTCTGATAATTTTCATTTTGACATCTCTCCTATCTTTCATCATTTATCCTCGCTGCCTCTTAAGGTGCGCTGGACTTCTTTCTGGATTTTTTCAATATGCACACGGTCATGATTTACATAAGCCGCATAAATAATGTCGATCATCATGAGAAGCGGAAACTGTGGCGAAATCAGATTGCCGTGGTTTAAATGTTGTAAGGAAGGCACCAGTATCACTTCCCTGCAAAAGTCTTCGTATGACTTTCTGTTTTTTTCCGTGATCAGTATGGTGTCTGCTCCCTGCCGGCATCCACGCGCAAGCATATATAAGACTTCTGATTTCGTGCCGCTTAAGCTCAACCCGATAACGAGGTTCTGAGGATTCAGAAACACAGACTGCATTTTTATGTTTTCGTTATCCCGGAGTGCAACCATGTCGATCCCGATCCAGCGGAATCTCGTTGCCATCTCCTCTGCTGCAAGCCCAGAACTTCCTCTTCCGCAGACATAAACACGTTTTGCCATCCTGAGTTTTTCCACGATCCGTTTGATCTGTGCCTCGTCCAACAGATTGTAGACTTTATTCAACAGGCTCTGATACGTGTCTAAGACCAGCCGCGACTCTTCCTGTTCCACTGTGGTTTTCTCCACATAAGAATTACGGTATTCATACACAAATTCCCGGTAACCCTGATATCCGCTTTTCTTGGCAAATCTTGACAGTGACGCAGGCGAAACGGAAAGCTCCGTGGAAATAAATTCTGCGGACAGATCCCCGATTGCATCATTTTTCAAAAAATAGTCTGCAATATGTCTTTCTGTTTCTGTGTATCTCTCATAGTTTGCCTCGATCGTCGGTATGATCGTTTTTGCATATTTTTCCATGCCCATAACATAACCTCATTGAAAGTGATTTTCAATCATTATACTCTTTTTTGAAAGTTCTTTCATCAAAATCTGCAAACTTTTCAAATACTACACAAAAATCATATTTGTTTTTTATTCATATTTCCCAATATAGAAGAAAGTTTTTTCACAAACCGGGAGACGATCGTACTGGTATGGTCTTATCGCTAGATCTGGCAGTTTCCTGTTAAGAATTGTTTAATTTTATTTATATAATTCTCTCAGCTCTATCAGTTTACAGTTGTCTGCTCCTTCACATGCAAATCCTGACCTTGAAAAAAAGCCATATTTGTAACACTCTAACCCGGTCTGTTCCACCTGGCAGATCTCTTCCCGGATCATCTGTTCTGTCACAGGTTCTTTGCGGAATTTTGCTTCATAGAAAATATAGCCTTTGTCATCCTGCGTTACAATATCAAATTCTCCGTTCTTTTTTGCTACCGGATCATCATAATAATATTTTCCTATTTTTTCAAAAATTTCATCCATCAATCCCTTACGGTTTCTTCTGATGAGGTACTGCCTGCACACATCCTCAAAAACTTTTGGGACATATTTTGTTTCAAAATCTTCTGCAATATAACGGTCATAAAAAATATCTGAATCCATGATATTCATGCGGGATGAATTTCTGAAAATATATTTATAGTAAAACAATGACAGGTTATCCGAAATAAAATATCCCGATTTTTTCCGATTATTTTCATCATTGATCGGTGTAATTTTGTCCACAACATCCATACGTATCAATTTGTCAAGCACATCCACAAGCGCAGGACCGCTCGAAACATGTGACTGATCAAGAATGTCCTTGTATCTGGAAAAACCTTTTGCCAGTGCTTCAAACACTTCATTGGCATTTGTGATTTTCGATATCTCCGAGCTTAAATACATTGACACTTCGTTTTCCAGACGCGCCCCCGGTGATGCGATCAGCTCTATGATGTTCTCTCTTACACTTTTCTTTCCATCGATCAGCCGGTTATAATAAGGTATTCCGCCGAACACACTGTAAATCCTCACTTTATCCTCATCCGAAAAAGCAGGATAAAACAGTGCCGACTCATAGTAATCCATCGGTTTCAGATTCAGTGTAAGGTCAATCCTGCCATAGAGTGGATTCTGTTTTGCCAGAAGTTCTTTCATCGTATCTACATAGGAACCACAGATAATAAGCTTCATATTAGAACGGTCACGGTATTCATCGATCACAGACTGCAGCACACTGTCCAGTCCTTTTGCATTTTCACGCAGATACGGGTATTCATCCAAAACAAGAATAAGTGGCTTTTTTTCCGATGTCCGAAATAAGAACCGAAGCAGGCTCTCCATATCGGCAAATGCAGGCTTCGGAAAATCGAATGTTTCTCCTACCAGTTCAGAAAGACTGTCTACATTATTCTGTTCCGTTGTCTGCTTGCACTCATAGTAAATACTTTTTAATTCTGTTTCTTTGAGCACCTGCCGGATCAATTCACTTTTTCCGATCCTTCTTCGTCCATAGATCAGAGAGATCATCTGACCATCTGTTTGAAGCATGGAATTTAATTTTTTTCTTTCTGTTTCCCTGCCATAAAATTTCATAATCATGATACCCTGTCTTTCCTGCATCAGAAATTTTGCTATCCTAAAGTTCTCCAACAATAGAATGCTCGCTCTACAAACATTCTATTGTCATCAATTATAAAATGAGTATAATTATTATTTTTCGGAATGTCAATTTTTATTCGGTTAGAACCGAGTCAGTTTCAACTGAGTAAAAATTTATTAAATATCCACCTTAAATAGATAATGCCCAAGTCATCACTTTTCCTATACAGCAGCATGAAATTTATATATAATAATCAGTGACAAACTTTCACATTATATAATACATAGATTTCAGAGGTAAGCATGACACGTATAGCAATCGTCGAAGATGAAGAAAAATACTACCATATTCTAAAAGAATATATTCAGAAATACGCCGGAGAAAATTCCGAAGAGATTGAAGTCGTATGGTTTCAAAACGGAGTAGAATTTTTAGAGAAGTTTCACTCTGATTTTGACATTCTTCTGCTGGATATTGAAATGCCTGTTATGGACGGCATATCGGTAGCACGGGATGCCCGGAAAGTGGATGACTATATAATCATCATATTTATTACCAATATGGCTCAATATGCTATCCACGGATATGAGGTGAATGCGCTTGATTACGTAATAAAGCCAATTGCCTACTATCCTTTCTCAGTCAAATTAAGGAGAGCGATCCGAATGATCCGGGAAACAAGCGGTAACAGCCTGCTTCTTCCTTTTGATGGAGAAGATCGCCGGATTCCAACAAAAGATATCCTTTATGTAGAAGTTCATTCACATACTATAGAATATTATACCTATTCTGGCATCTCACGCATTACAGGCACCTTAAAAATGGTAGAGCAAAATTTGAGTGACGACTATTTTGTCCGATGCAACAGCTGTTACCTTGTCAACCTGCGTCATGTCACAGGTTTAAAAGATGATACCGTCATTGTAGAAGGACATTCCTTAAAAATCAGCCGTGCCAAAAAGAAAGAATTTATGAACCAGCTGTCAATATTTTACTCGGAGGCATTATAATGATCACAAATATTTTAAATTCCATTATTTTTCCCATAGAATTATTACTTGCATCATATATCTGTGCGGTAAGAATTAACAAGCGTTCTTATTGGGGACTTCGGATGGTTCTCTCCTTCTTTTTCGCATGCGTATTTATGGCAGCTGTGAACCGTTTGATTCCGGGAAATATGCTTATCAAAGGATCTATCGCATTTTTAAGCACTACACTCCTCAGCGGATTGCTTTTATTCTGGATTTATAACATTACATTAAAGGACTCCATGTACTGTTGTATGATTGGGTATGCAATGCAGCATTTCGCCTCCTGTTTTTATATTTTAATGTCGGTCGTATTATCCGGTAACGCGCCGGCTGGTCTTTGGATAAACCGCAGTAATCTGCTGCTATATTTGATTGTTTACATTATTTCTTATGGTTCCCTATACCTGCTATTTACAAAGGATCTTCCAAAGGACGGCGAATATATCATAAATTTCAGTAATTCAGCAGAAGCTTTTATCTTAGTAATTCCAATTGCTCTTGTTTTATCTCTCATTGAAAAAGCAATCAATTCCGACCCACGGCAGATCCTGATCTGTCAGGTCTATGAAATGATTGCATGTGCACTTGTCCTCTGGGTACAATACTGGCAGAAGAAAGTGGTAAATCTGGAAGTCGAAATGACCGTGCAGGAAAGAATTTTTTCAGAACGCAGGAGACAGTTTGAACAGTCTATCTCAAATATCGATGTCATTAATCATAAGTGTCATGATCTGAAATACCAGATTCAGGCACTGAAATCAGAAGAACTGAGTGCGAATAAAAAAATGGCAATTGATGAGATCACAAACGCTGTAAATTTTTATGACGATTCTTTTCAGACTGATAATGAAATTTTAAACACCGCTCTTATGGAAAAAAGTATGGTCTGCCGCAGATACCATATCTCCTTTTCTGCGATTGTGGATGGCAAAAAGCTTGGATTTATGAATCCGATGGATCTGTATGTCATGCTTGGAAATGCACTTGATAACGCAATTGAAGCCGTCCGCAAAATCAAGGAAGAAGAAAAACGGGTAATCAGTATGCGTGTCTACGCCAAAGAAGATCTCATCATCCTCCAGATTGAAAACACCTGTCTGGAAGAGACCTCAGTCCCGGAAGATGGCAATCTGTCTACTACAAAATCGGATAAAAATTATCATGGCTACGGAATCGGCAGTATCCGGAAAATTGTAGAAACATATAATGGCAGTCTGTCGTTAAGAAAAAATGATAATATGTTTATACTGACAGCCGTTTTTGCAAGATAGGAACAATTTTTACCAGTTACGTAATCTGGAAAATGTTTTCTTTTCTCAGTGGTACATTAATCATAACCGAACTGGTTTCATAATGTACAAAAAGAAGGGAGACATTTTATGAAAAAGAAAAAACTGATACCATGTATCATAGCAATCGTCGCAATCGTTCTGCTTGGTATCGCAGGAGTGAAGCTTTACCAGCTTATGTTTGGCGGTGCTGTAAAAGTACAGACTGCTGATATTATAAGTGCGATTGCGCAGATGAAGCTGCAGCTGATCATCGGGGCAGTCATTCTCATTGCCGGAATTGTTATCCTTATCATAGGACTCCGGAAGAAAGATGAAAACTTAAAAGATTTATTAAAAGTACAGGGTATCGTAGCTATGGTATTAGCTGTCGTGATCACTGTAAACACTGTTTGTTTTGGACCACAGTACTCCAATCTCAGTACTGTCTTAAGCGGGACTACCGCAATTTCAGAGGAACACATTAATGAGTCTCTGGAAGCTGCTGAGGCAATCGCAGATGAGGGAATCACGTTACTGAAAAATGAAGGAAATGCGTTACCACTCGCAAGTGGCACAAAACTGAACGTATTCGGCTGGTCCTCTGTCGCACCGGTATATGGTGGTGCAGGTTCCGGTTCCTCTGATTCTTCAAAGGCTGCTTCCCTGTTAGACGGACTTCACGAAGCCGGATTTGAAACAAATACAGAATTAGAAAACTTCTACACCAATTTCCGTTCAGAAAGACCTTCCATCAGCTTCTTTGGTGTTGATTTTACCATTCCGGAACCAACAATGGAAGAATTTCAGAATGCCAATATTTTTGAAAATGCCAAAGCGTTCTCTGACACGGCACTTGTTGTTATCGGACGTTCCAGTGGTGAAGGTTCTGATCTTGCAATGAATCTTTCTGATGATAATAATTTCACAATCGGTGAAAACGGAGAACATGTTACTTTTTCCACACAGGAAGATGACCTCGATGCCGAAAAGAGTTACCTCGAATTATCAAACCGTGAAATTGCAATGCTTGATGAAGTTACAAAAGATTTTAAAGATGTTATCGTTGTGATCAACTCTGCACAGCCAATGGAATTAGGATGGCTTGACCAGTATGACAATATCAAAGGTGCCATCTACTGCCCTAGCCCTGGACAGGTAGGATTCCGTTCACTCGGAAAGATTTTAAGTGGTGAAGTAAATCCATCCGGTCATCTGGTTGATACTTTTGTATATGATCTTCATGCAATTCCAACCATTAACAATTTTGGAAGCTTCCATTACACTGACTACGAAGATGTAACTGGCAGTGCTGACAATATCGTTCCATTTGTAAATTATAACGAAGGAATTTACGTAGGTTACAAATTTTACGAGACAGCAGCAGAAGAAGGTCTGATCGATTATGATGAAGTCGTACAATATCCATTCGGATATGGCTTAAGTTATACCAGCTTTGATGCAGAAATTGCAGATACACAGGATGACGGTCAGAAGATTACTTTGACTGTCAATGTAAAAAATACCGGTGATGTGGCTGGTAAATATGTTCCACAGATTTATTTCAATCCTCCATATACAGACGGCGGTATTGAAAAAGCAACCGCTAATCTGATCGGATACGAAAAAACAGAACTTCTCGAGCCAGGAGAATCCGAAGCAGTTACATTTGAAATCGCATATGAGGATATGGCGTCTTATGATTCCAACAAGATCAAATCCGCCGATGGTGCATATGTATTAGAAGCCGGTGATTATCAGATCAACCTCTGTTCAGATTCACACCATGTTTTAGATACTTATACGGCAACTGTTGATACTGACCGGATTTATGATGATGCACATGACGGAAAGCGTTCTTCTGATGAACAGACTGCTACCAATCATCTGGATTATGCCAAAGGTAATGTGACATATCTCAGCCGTGCAGGTCATTTTGCCAATTATGAGGAGTCAATTGCCGGTCCAACTGATTTTACCATGCCAGAGGAAGCAAAAGAAAATTATGCCTCTGTTGTTACATTTGATGCCTCAAAATATGACGATGCGGATGCACAGATGCCAACCACTGGAGCAAACAATGGTCTGAAGTTCCAGGATATGGCAGGTGTCGATTATGACGATGAAAAATGGGATTCTTTATTAGACCAGCTCACAATTGATGAGCTAAAAGAACTTGCAGGCAATGGTACTTTCCATGTTGTTGCCACAAGCAGTATTAATCTTCCATATATCTATGAAACAGATGGTCCAACTGCTGTCAACAGCTTCTTTACCGGAAAATTCGGTACTGCTTTTCCTGCACCGATCATGGTTGCAAGTACCTGGAGCAAAGAGCTCGCTGGCAGATTCGGAACATGTATTGGAAATGAATTATGTGACTTTGGCTTCACCGGATGGTATGGTCCTGGTATGAATATTCATCGAAATGCATTTTCCGGAAGAAACTTTGAATATTATTCAGAAGATGGTTATCTCTCCGGCTGTGTTGCCGTTGCAGAGATTGCAGCTGTAAGAAAACTTGGCATTATTCCTTATATGAAACACTTTGTCCTTAATGATTCAGAAACAGATCGTGCAAGAGGTATCTGTACATGGAGTACCGAACAGGCAATCCGTGAGATTTATCTGAAACCTTTTGAAATGGCAATCAAAGAAGCTGATGCAAACGGTATTATGAACTCTAAAAATTCAATCGGAAGCAGATGGATCGGTTCAAATGCAGATGTCCAGAATACGATTGTCCGTGGAGAATGGGGATTCAAAGGAATTATTGGCACCGATTCGCTTGATGCAGTAAGTGAATATTATGAAAATCAGAATGAAGCTGTCCGCGCCGGAACTGACAAAATGCTTTGCATGAGCTACGGAGATGATTACTGGGCAGATGAATCTGCTGGCACAGTTATCGCACTCAGAAATGCCGCACATCATATTCTTTATGCCCTTTCAAATTCAGATGCTGTTGATGTACATACCGGATTACCTGTATGGGTTTACAAATTTATTGCTGTTGACTCCATCATTGTTATTTTATTAGCAATCTTGGAAGTATTTACGATCAGAGAATATCTGTCTAAGAAAAAAGAAACAACTGAAGAATAATTCTTTTTAATAAAACCGGGACCATCCTGCGACAGTCCCGGTTTTATTATTTCATCTTTTATGATTCATATAACGATCTTAGTTCTACCAAACTCAGGTTGTGCGCCTCTTCACATACAAATCCTGACCTTGAAAAAATCCATATTTATAGCACTTAAGCCCTGTCTGTTCCACCTGACGGATCTCTTCCTGAATCATCTGTGCAGTGACCGGTTCTTTGTGGAATTTTGCTTCATAAAAAATAATACCCCCCCATTTTTTCCGATGTCCGAAATAAAAATCGAAGTAGGCTCTCCATATCGGCAAATGCAGGCTTTGGAAAATCGAATGCTTCTCCTACCAGTTCAGAAAGGCTGCCTACATTATTCTGTTCCGTTGTCTGCTTGCATTCGTAATAAATACTTTTCAGTTCTGTTTACCTGCCATAAAATTTCATCATTATGATGCCCGGTCTTTCCTGTGTTCAATCTACTGTTCATGATATCATAAGTAAAATTATTATTATTCAGAATATCAATTTTTATTCGGTTGTAACCGAGTCAGTTGCAGCCGAGCAAAAATCATCTTACATACTTCACATAATTCTCTTTACAGTCCACGCAGATCAATCTCATAAATCGGTTTTTCCGGCTCTTTTTCCTACATGATCCATTGCCAGATGCTTTTTAAAATCACTTCCAGACTTTATCTCTACAAGCTCCGTATGCAGTCCCACGTCATTCATATATAGTTTGAACAGATTTCGTTTCTCATTTAGCTGCTTAGCTGCAATGGAGCCTGTGGTTCCGTCACGTTATAACACGGCAATGCTACTCCTGCATCTGCAAGCCAGTTAAAACTGTCCTCGTATCGTATATGTCTGGCAGATGCATTAATACTATTTAACTTAAATCTGCGATTTTTCTCATTGAGCTGTGCTGGAATACTGTCAAAAATCGCTTTAATTTTCAATTTATCACTTTTCTCTGCATATTTTGCAATATCTAACCGGTATAATTCCAGAATACTTCTCTAATTTTGCACAACTTTTGCAATATCGTGTGTGTCAATATAAAGCTGAACCGTTTCCGGTTCCAGCGGTGTCTGGAGATATGCGGTCAGATTCGTAATAATTGTCTCTGCTGTCAGTTTATCGTTGAAAATACTTGCTGCTTTTTCACCTGTCACAAAATTTATTTCTGCAAAATATTCATATTAACATTTTTCCAATGTAATTCAAGTAATTTTGTAACATTTTTCCAGAATCCAGTTCCCTTTCATCTTCATCTAAAAATTTCATCCAAAAATCCCCCGAAGACACTTCGGGGGATACTACTCCTGGATTCACACTATTTTTAGATACCATATTTTTTCCTTGCAACATCACAAATTGCCATTAAAGCATAATAGTTAACCCGATTAGGGTAATGCACAGCAGGATGATAATAATCAATCACCAATGTATCCTGATTTAGTCCTATTTTAACGTAAATCATTTTCACTTTGCAGTAAATTCCACGATTGCGTAAGGCTTTCCATCCTCTGCGGAAAGTGCTACAGTAACATTCTTCTCTTCCACTTTCACTGCTGGATAAAATACATCTCCAAGCAGAGCCTGCCTTTTGTACTCGGCACGCATCTGATAGATTGCAAAGCCCTCTGGAAGATAATCTGCCGCCATGCGGATATACTGGCAATTATTCACATGATGCTGGGTGTCCAGATGCTGTTCGCATACGATAAAAGTTCTCCTGTTTCACTATATCTTACACGCCCTTTAAAACTATAGCTCATATTGTCTCTCCTTACATTGTCTAGTACATCGTTCAGTCGATTGCAGAACGATGTACTATTTGCAGAGATGTTTCATGACATGATCATTATCTTATATAATATACATAATCTTCTTTTCTAGGTGCTGCTTTTTTTGCCGGTTCTACTGCATAGCCGAGTACACAGTGACCGATTCCTTCGTATTCTCCTTCAATGCCAAGGTCTGCAAAGATGTTCTTGCCAAAATCAGACTCGAACTCCTCTTTAGCTCTGTGAATCCAGATATTTGCCACGCCGAGACTCTCTGCTGCATTCATCAGGTTGCCCATTACAAGGGAACCATCATACACATGTGTCGGAATTGCCTTATTAGCAAGTACAACAAGAATTACCGGTGCTCCATAGAACGGATCCACGCCTTCCGGTGCACCCATGATCTTGCGGTTCTCTTCCGCAAATTGGTCACGGAGTTCTTTCTTTGTGACTGCAATAATAATCGGAGACTGTTTTCCCATACCGGTTGCGGCATAGGTTCCTGCTCTTAAAATCTGCTGTAATTCATCTTCTGTGATCATATCCGGCTTGAAATTCCGGCAGCTTCTTCTCTCTTCTAGTACTTTTAATGTCTCATTCATGGCTTATTCCTCCGATTTCTATTAAAATGTTTTTATTAATTCTCCATAAAATACTGCATCAGTTCATATTTCAACTGACACCTCTCATAGATTTCTGCCAGCAAAAGTGCTCTTGCCACTAATTTTCGATGATTCTATATCGATCCTTTTTAAATTTGCATAGTCTCCATCGATCGAAACCACTTCGTAATACCATGTCTCCATATATTTTCTCCATTCATTTGTCTTTTCTATCATCTTTATATACATTACATTTTATACTTTTTTGTGCTTATTTTACAAGTAAAAAATATAAGCCTATCGGTCCTATATATTTCCCATAAAATAGCAACTGACCACCGTTTTCTTTACAAAAGAAATTTACAGTGATCAGCTATTATTTTTTATATTCACTTTTTCTCGTCTAAATACTGTTTCGCATCTTTAAAAAATCCTGCTACTATAATACAAATAATAATTCCTATCGGAAATGCTGCAATAATTGCAACTGACTGCAGATTCGACATGGAATTCTCTCTGAATATAAGTGCTATTGGGAATAAGATAAAAAGTACTGCCCAAAATGTACGTACTCGCTTATCTGATACCTCATCACTTCTTAAATGTTTATAAGAATAACATGACACTACCATCGTCAATGCATCAAATGTTGTTGCATAAAACGAAATCATTGTAACTACAAGAACCAAAATAACAAAATTTGCTCCCGGCAATGTATTAAGTATTGTTAATATCACATCTGTTACAGGCTGTCCCTCATTCAGCATTTCAATTGCGTTAATGTTACCCTTCATCTGTTGTGCCAGACCATAATTACCTAACACGATAAATGATGTAAACGAGCCTGCAAGACCATATCCATATGCTCCCAATACAGTATTTTTTATTGTTCGTCCTTTGCTAATTACACCAATAAAAAATGGTGTGGCAATACACCATGCCATCCAATATGCCCAATAGAAGATGCTCCAATTTTGAACAAATGAATTCTCTCTTAGAGGATCCGTCCATGTTGCCATTCCAATAAAATTCTGTATCAGGCTACCAACAGATGAAAATCCTGTTTCCAGTATATATCTGCACTCGCCTCCGCCAAAAAGAACATATGCCAGTAAAAAGAAAAACAAATATGCACATACACTTGCCAGCCTTGCAACACCTTTCATTCCAAACCATACTGTCATTGTGTATACAAATGCAATTACTATCAGAAGAAGTACAGTTAAAACTACTGTATTCGGTATATGAAACACCTGACTGATCGCTGCTGACAGTAATGGACACGAAACTGAAAAAGTTGTTGCTGTTCCTGCTAACAATGCAATCACAGCCAAAAGATCAATTAGTTTCCCACACCATCCGTCTACCAGCTTACCTAATATAGGCCTGCAAGCTTCTGAAAATTTCTGTTTATCTCTTCCCCGAACATGTATCATAAATCCAAATGCTACAGCAAGTACAATGTAAAAGCTCCACGCGATCGGCCCCCAGTGAAACAGGCAATATGTTGGTGCCCATTTCTGCATTCCACCCATCTCTGTAATGTATGGGTCATTTCCATAAAGCATCCACTCGCACAGTGAATAAAACAGAATATCTGCTGCCATCGTTGATGTAAATATCATCGCACCCCATTTAAAGTCACCATATATCGGTTTCTCAATATTTCCAAGTTTTATCTTTCCATATCTTGAGAATGCAATATATATAGAAACTGCGACTGCTCCTACACCAAGAATAATGTAGTACAATCCAAAATCGTTACCAAGGAAAATTCGAACCAGATTTAAAATCTGGCTCGAATTTTCCGGATATACCAAAAATACGATACATAATGCGATTATGATTGCCAGCGGCACAAATAAAATTACTTTATCCAGCTTTTTCCACAAATCTTTTTCCATCTCGCATCTCCTATATCGTTATATTTTGTACTGTCTTATAAATAATTCTATTTGTAAGATAAGACTTTCTCATAAAACAACTCTGCCTGTCTGTGGCATTCTACTAACTGGCGGAATTCATCTTCACGGCTTCCATCTTTCCCTGAAATCATTACTTCAAAATCTGCCGGAAGCTCTAATGGTGCCTTTGCAACATAACTTGCAATCAGATCCCAGTCTAAAATTCCCTGTCCAAGTGTTCCATCCACATTTGGTACCCAATGTCTGTCATAACGAAGTACATTTGCATCGGCCTCATCTGTATCTTCCATATATAATTTATCATCCGGAATAGATTCATTATCCTGCAAATGAGTTGCATACATACGTTTGTAGTATTTTTTCAGGAAATGATATGCATCCTCACGACACATCAAAGATGAGTGCCCGGAATCCCATGCAAAACCGAGGAAATCCGAATCATATCTGTCAAATAACATATCAAACTGTTCATCCTGATACTTCTGAGGTGTACAGATCATATTTTCTAATGCGATACGAACACCTGCTGCTTTTGCATATTCTTTAACCTCATCAAATGACTTAAATACCTGCTCGTAATATCTCTTCTTCTCTTCCGGCTGTTCTTCGAACATCATATACGGGAGCTGCATATGGAGTACCATAACAGATGCATTGATATACGTACACAGATCAATTCTGTTTTTCAGAAGATCTACACCTGCTAATCGTAAATATTCATTCGTAGATGTATAATCCTTACGGATATCTGTTAAACGATAGCGATTTCGATATCTTAACTTTCCGTCCGGTGTATGTACTGTTCGTTTTCCACCTTCTGATGCATGAATACTATGTGCATGAATTCCATAATCTTTTAACACATCTCTGGTCTGGAACATTTCACTTTTACTATATAAATATTCGCCTTCCCAGTTCTGCATCCATTGTGTATGCGTAAAACCTGCGTCGGCAAGATTTTTTATCTGACGCTCAATGTCAATCCAGCTGTGTAAATCACTGTTGTAATCTGTCTCACAGGAACTAAGTAATATCTTTTTCTCCATACCCGATACCTCTTTTAACATTACTTTCTTACCCTATTTATTTAAGCTAATTCATTTATCCCCTCAGCTTCCATTTTAGCTCTTTGTTTTTTATTCAGATAACGTAATACTGCACCACATACAAAACCGATAAGTGACATTACAGCCATTGCGGTAAAGCAATTCTGATATCCACGGAGCGGTGTGCTTGTTCCTGTATATTTATCAACCATATTACCTGATACAGTGTAAAGGAACATCTCCGGTGCGTATGTTACTAATGAAATAACACCAGAAGCGGTTCCTGCCAGACGCTTCGGTACAAACACTTCATCGATTGTTGAGAAATATAATGCTTTAATACTATATAAACATAAACCAAAGCAAAGGAAGTTTGCTACAATAAGTGGAAGTGCTGCTGCACCACCTGTAGGAATCAGTAAATATACTGTTGCAAATACTGCCATTCCAACGAATACATACTGGATAAATTTGATACGGCTTCCAACCTTATCAGAAACAAAACCAGCAACAAAGGAACCGACCATCATCATAAAATAGGTACGTACAATATTTAAATTAGCAACCATAGTATCACTTAATCCATATGCCTCTGAAAGATATGCTGTCAGGTATCCATGGAAAATTAATGCAGAATAGTTACAAATACCTAATGCTCCACAAAGCCAGACCGTCGGCATTTTTGCTACTTCCATAAAATCTTTGAAATTTAATGAATTTTTCTTCTTACCATCTGTCTGTACAGGCTTGTTGTCCTGTAAAAAGATCATTGCGAGAATACCGGCTATAATTAAAAGAATGCTATAGTACATAATTGCATTTTTCATTCCGCCAACCTGATCAATCGCTTTTCCAAATACAGCTACTGATCCGAATGCTACTAACGTACCAATCAGTCCTCTTCCTCCTTCAAGAAAGCCAAACAGACGTCCCTGCTCATCAGGACCACCAAGATTGTTGATTGATTTTACCATCGCTGCCCAGAATGTGAATACGGTAGTAATAGCAAAAATACCATGGATAATAACCAGTCCCACAAATCCTGGCATTGTCCAATACCATAAACCTGCTGCTGCAGTTCCAAAACATGAGAAAATAATCAATTTCTTACAACTGAATTTATCAGCCAGGATACCTCCCGGGAAATAACAGATAAAGTTAACAATTCCATATGCTGACATGATAAGTCCTAACTGTGTCTTTGTTGCTCCTGTAGCTTCCTGCAATGGCACCATATATGTTTCACGCAAATATGGAAGTTTTGTCATAAGTCCGCCTGCGATTGCTACGATAATCAGCGTCATCCATTTTGTTACAGCTGATGTTTGTTTTTTCTCTTGCATAATATAAACCCTCCTAAATATATGTTTAGTTTCCCAGTAATTCTTACTCCTTTCATTTAATTTTTATTCGCACTTTCCTCTGGGAAAGGTAAGTTCATTTTCTTTCATATGCGTCAAGTGCATATTGATAATATTCTTTTGCCAGCATATATTGTGATTCCTCATACTCACGGAAATCCACACCGCTCAGCCACTTGATCTCTGACCACAGCACCCATAAATAACTTGATGCCGCCATATATGCATATATTAACATCCTATATTCTTTGCAGTCTCTTTCTTCCAGATATATTTCAATTACACGATCTGTTTTCTCTTTATCCAGATTCGCATAAATGCAAAACATTGCCACATCTAAAAGAGGATCACTCATGCCTGAATACTCCCAGTCGATCAAATGAATTGCATCTTTTTGTACAAGGAAATTATCATAAACCGGATCAATATGGCACAAACAATTCTGCGTCTGTCTGTTCTTGATCAATTCTCTTAAAGACATAATCTTTTCTCGTGTTTCCCGTACATCCGGGAATGCATCAAAATACATTCCGCACTGGCCTTCATACAATCTTATTTCTGCGTACAAGTCAAATGCATGATTCACTTCCAGCTTCATATCATGAAATTTTCTCAGATATCTGATGCATGCTTTTACATCTTCCTCATTCTCCATGTTGCAAACATGCGACTCTTCCAGATATTTTGAAATCTTAATACCGTTGTCTGGATTTATATAAAGTACTTCATCTGAAATATCCTTACCCGCTAACTGATGATATACATCTGCCTCCTGCTTTCTGTTAATAATATTGCCTGTACCCTCTCCGGAAAATCGTATTAAATATTTTTGATCTCCTGTTGCCAGGAATGAACGGTTTGTCATCCCTTTTTCCATTGGCGTTACTGTTCGTAAAGTCTCCAATAAATTCTGCTCTTTCAAGATCTGTTCAACCTGTTTCGACTGCCCCGCATCAATATGGTATTTTTCAAAAATGTTTAATAATTCCGTTCCTATCATAGTCACCTCGATGAAGCAAAAAAAGCAAACAAAATAAGTCAGACCTGTCTGAATCATAATGTTTGCTCTCTTACTCTCTACATCGTTATTAATTTAAGAGAATAATATCACATTGTAAATTTTTTGTAAACTATAAATAAAAACAAAATAAATTTTCAGCATATTATCTAATTAACTACATTATTTTATATCCAAAATATCCATAAATTCGTCACCTGTAATTGTTTCCTTTTCATACAGATACATAGCCAGCTCATCCAGTTTTTCCCTGTTTTCAGCAAGGATTTTTCTTGCTTTTTCATGCTCTGCTTTTACGAGCTGCACGACTTTTTCATCAATTTCCTTCTGGGTATCTGCGGAACAGGAAAGAGACGTATCGCCGCCAAGATACTGGTTGGTCACGGTTTCCATTGCCACCATGTCGAATTCATCTGTCATGCCGTAGCGGGTGATCATCGCTCTTGCAATTTTTGTTGCCTGTTCGATATCATTGGAGGCTCCGGTCGTGATCTCACCAAATACGATCTCCTCTGCCGCACGTCCGCCTGTAAATGTAGCAATCTTATTCTCAAGTTCTTTTTTCGTCATCAGATATTTATCACCCTGCTCAACCTGCATAGTGTAGCCGAGTGCACCTGAGGTACGCGGGATGATCGTAATCTTCTGGACCGGTGCTGAATGACTCTGTAATGCAGCTACCAGAGCGTGTCCTATCTCATGATATGCAACAACCTTCTTCTCCTGATCTGAAAGAACCGCATTCTTCTTCTGATATCCTGCAATAACCACTTCTATACTTTCTTCGAGATCAGATTCATTTACAACGGTCCTTCCACTACGGACAGCACGTAATGCTGCTTCATTTATAATATTGGCAAGCTCCGCACCGGATGCACCGGATGCCATACGTGCAATCGTATGCAGGTCAACATCATCAGATGCTTTTATCTTCTTTGCATGAACCTTTAAAATTGCTTCACGGCCTGCAAGATCCGGCAGTTCAACCGGCACACGTCTGTCAAAACGTCCCGGACGTGTAAGTGCCGGATCTAACGACTCCGGACGGTTCGTTGCAGCAAGAATGATGACACCATTATTTCCTTCAAATCCGTCCATCTCTGTAAGAAGCTGGTTTAAGGTCTGCTCCCTCTCATCATTTCCGCCCATTTGTCCGTCACGCTTTTTACCAATGGCATCAATTTCATCAATAAACACGATACATGGTGCCTTTTCCTTTGCCTGTCCGAAAAGATCTCGAACTTTGGAAGCTCCCATACCGACAAACATCTCAACGAATTCTGATCCGGACATTGAGAAAAATGGTACATTTGATTCACCCGCAACTGCTTTTGCAAGCATTGTTTTGCCGGTTCCCGGAGGTCCTACAAGAAGGACACCTTTTGGCATAGACGCACCTACATCGGTATACTTCTTCGGATTGTGAAGATAATCAACGATCTCTGAAAGGTTTTCTTTCGCCTCATCTTCTCCTGCAACGTCTGAAAAACGGATTCCCTCACTGGATTGCACATAAATCTTCGCATTGCTTTTTCCCATTCCAAAAGCCATCGAATTTTTTCCTCCGGCATGCTCCATCAGTTTCTTCGCCATATAATTTCCCAGTGCGATAAAAAGGATCAATGGCAAAACCCCGGTCAGCAGGAAGCTGATAATCGGTGACATCTGCTTATCGATATCTTTTGCGAATACTGCTCCGCATTCATATAGCCTATCCGTCAGGTTCGGATTTTTTGTATATTATCTCACATAATATACATAGTTCTCTTTTCTTGCGGTCGCCTCTTTTGCCGGCTCTGCTGCATATCCGAGTGCGCAGTGGCCGATCCCTTCGTATTCGCCCTGAATACCAAGATCAGCAAGAATTTTTTTGCCGAAATCAGATTCGAACTCCTCTTTCGCCCTGTGGATCCAGATGCTTGCCACGCCGAGGCTTTCTGCGGCATTCATCAGATTGCCCATCACAAGAGAACCATCGTACACATGTGTTGGAACTGCCTTATTGGCAAGTACCACAAGAATGACCGGTGCTCCGTAGAACGGATCCATGCCTACCGGTGCACCCATGATCTTACGGTTTTCTTCCGAAAACTGGTCACGCAGCTCCTTATTTGTCACTGCAAGGATGATCGGGGACTGTTTTCCCATTCCGGTTGGCGCATAGGTTCCGGCTCTTACAATCTGCTCAAGTGTTTCCTCTGGAATCATATCCGGTTTGAAATTGCGGCAGCTTCTTCTTGTCTCTAAAACTTTTAATGTATCGTTCATGATTGGAACCTCCTGATTTTTTATCTGGGATTATTATAGAACGCTTTTGCAGGGAATTCTATCGTTTTTTCATTTCCTATCACTTATTACAGTCCGCTCAGATCAATCTCATAAATCAGTTTTTCCGGCTCTTTTTCCTGCATGAAGAAAAGGATCATATACCACGGCAGATACAAAACATCTGCCTCTTTTTCAATATTTGATTTTGAGAAAACAATACTTTGCTCGAACTCCCACTGTTCCACCTTCATTGCATGATCCATTGCCAGATGTTTTTTGAAATCATTTCCAGATTTTATCTCCACAAGCTCCGTATGCAGCCCTTTCTGTAAAACAAAATCCAGTTCTCCAATTTTCTTGGAATCATAATAATGAAGCTCAAATCCATTTGACTTCAGGTTTTGTGCAAAAGCATTTTCCAGAATACTTCCCATATTGATTTCGACATTTCCCATCAAAAGATCAAACTGAATATTTTCCATGCAGGAAGCACAAAGCAGTCCCACATCATTCATATATAGTTTGAACAGATTCCTTTTCTCACTTAGCTGCAATGGAGCCTGTGGTTCCGTCACGTTATAGCAAGGCAATGCCACTCCTGCATCCGCAAGCCAATTAAAACTGTCCTCGTACCGGATATGTCTGGCAGATGCATTGATACTGTTTAACTTAAATCTGCGGTTTTTCTCATTGAGCTGTGCCGGAATACTGTCAAAGATTGCTTTGATTTTCGCTTTGTCGCTGCCTTCAGCATATTTTGCAATATCAAGCCGATATAAATTCAGAATACTTCTCTGATTCAGCACAACTTTTGCAATATCGTGCGTATCAATATAAATCTGAACCGTTTCCGGCATGCCCCCGACCACAAGATAACTGTAAAATAATTTGCAAAGCGTTTCATGCACGGAGTCAGAAACCCTTTCTCTTCTGTCATAACAGTTTTTCAAATACTGCAGCGTCTTATCCTGCACCCCATTTGCCCACAGATATTCCTCAAAATCAAGCGGATACATTGGTAAAATCTGCTCGAAGCCAACCGGATATGATCTCACTTCCTTATACCTCACTCCAAGCAGCGAACCCGATTCTATATAGTCAAACCTGCCATCCTCCACAAGAAATTTGATTGCTGAACGTACCGCCGGACACTCCTGCACCTCATCAAACAGAATCAGTGTCTTTCCCGGTTCCAGTGGTGTCTGAAGATATGCGGTCAGATTCGTAATAATTGCCTCTGCCGTCAGTCTATCGTTGAAAATATCTGCTGCTTTTTCATCTGTCACAAAATTTATTTCTGCAAAATGTTCATACTCATTTTTTCCAAATTCCCGGATTAATGTTGTCTTGCCAATCTGTCTTGCGCCTATAATGCACAGTGCTTTCCCTTCTGTATTTTCTTTCCATTTTAAAAGTTCCTGATATACTTTTCTTTTTAGCATGTCATGCCCTCCGAATGTTAGGATTCCCTTTTCTTACATTCATATTAACATTTTTCCAAAGTATTTCAAGACTTCCTGTAACATTTGTCTTTCGTTTTTGCTGCATATTCGTAACATTTTTTCATAATTTTATATGTATTTTTGTAACATTATTCATAACTTTTTTCTATATCAGATTGTCACGCAGTTTAATATCATTTTCCTTTTTAACGCAATCTTATTCAGGTCTTATGTTCATATAAATCCAAAATCAACCGGAACACCTGCTCCGCCGCATTCCGCATATTTTTCTGCGCAGTTTCCGTGTTCATGGCTTCATCCAGTGAACACACACCCGGCAGGATGGAGAAAAATGCATCGATTCCCTTTTCGTTACACTTTATGGCTTCTTCTGTCACACTTCCGGCAAAAGCGATCACTTCACAGCCGTATTGCTTTGCTGCCTTTGCCACACCGACCGGAACTTTTCCCATTGCCGTCTGAAAATCAAGACAGCCTTCCCCTGTCACCACGATATCTGCATCCTGCAATTCACTTGCCAGCCCGACTGCCTCAAGAACAATGTCGATTCCCGGTTTCAGTTCCACGTTTGGAAGTCCCCACAGAAACGCAAACCCAAGCCCTCCGGCTGCGCCTGTGCCCGGAATTTCACTGAACTTTTTGCCGGTAAATTTTTCCATACATGCCGCATAGGACTGCATCGCCCTATCCATGCTCTCTTTTTCTTCTTCCTTCACACCTTTTTGCGCTCCGAAAACGTAAACACACCCCTCCACTCCGCAAAGCGGATTTGTCACATCACATGCGATCTGAAAATGACAGTCTTTTAACATTTCCGGCACACGATTATTTTCTATCTGCACCACTTTTTCCAGCGAGGCAAAAACCGGTGGCAATATGTCTCCGTTTTCATCCATGAAATCATAGCCCAGTGCCGATAACATTCCGATACCGCCCTCTGTCGTCGCACTGCCGCCAATTCCAATGATAAATTTGCGGCATCCTTTTTGAACTGCATCCAAAATCATTTCTCCGACTCCTGTGGATGCTGCTTTCCATGGATTTAACGGTTCTTTTACAAGTGTAATGGCGGATGCCTCCGCCATCTCCATCACAACCGTTTGATCCGGCAGAATGCCATATCTTGCTTTTACCGGGTTTCCCATCGGACCTGTCACGAGCACATACTCATACGTTCCGCTCATCCCCTCTACCAACGCTTCCACTGTACCCTCGCCTCCGTCCGCGAGCGGTTTTACGACAACTTTCATATTATCTGCTGCAGGCTTCCTGTCCTTCGCAGCTGCCGCCCCACTGCCACAGTGCGCATGCGCCGCCGCAAGAATCCCCTCTTTGCAGGCATTTCCCGCCTGCATACTTGTCATACTCCCTTTAAAAGAATCAATTGCCACTACCACTTTCATATAAAATACCTCCGACTATGATTCCAATATTGTACCATAGCCGGAGGCATCAAAACAATGATTCCCATTTTGGTTTTTCCAACCCAAGTTATTTTTCAAAACAATTTAAAACAATTATGGGAAGCAGACCACGCGAGTATCGTGCTGCCTCCCATAAGGAGATTTCTACTTATTAATTATTTCTGAAAATATTCTTTTGCAAATTCCATATCCTGTACCAGTTCCATGGTTCCAAGATATTTTCCGCTTTTATCACGGACTGCCATATAAGTGACTAACATGGTTCTACCGTTTTTATCCATCCAGACAGGTACTTTATCAAGCGTTCCCGCTCTGAACTCTTCAATAATACGGCGTACCTGCTGTTCAATCTTCGGCGGGTGGCAGGAGAATACCTCTCTGTCGATCGCCATTCCCGGTCTTTTGAACACTTTTGGACCTTCGTTAAAAAAGCGGTTGATATTGTCTGTGTCCACAAACGAAATCTCCAGTGGGATGGTATTCAGCATTGCTGTCAACTGCTCCACGGTCATGTGACCGCCTGCCATGACAATCTCATCCTGACTGATGGACGGCGTCTTTACGTCCTGTGCCTTCTCTGCGTCCTCCCAGACTCCGTTTTCTACACCAAGACACTCTGCATAGTCTTTTGAGTCCCGATAGATTCCAAACCATTCCTCATCCGTAAAGTTAAATGCACAATTTGGAAAAAGAATATTGGCTTCCTTATAGATCATCTCGTCCGCTCTTGTGAGTGCCGCCTCGAAACGTTTTTTCCACTCATCATCCTGTGAATCCGCTTTTTTCGCCAGCGCAGCAAATTCATCCCGTATCTCATCATCCACCGTCCACATAACATCCGACGGACCGCTGATCTCATACTTTACCTTTAAATGCGGATAAAGAAGATCTCCCTTTTTGGCATAATGGATTGCAAGCTGACGGACTTCTTCTATAAGCTTGTACTCTACATGCCCATTCTTTAGGGCTTCCCTGCATTTTTCAATCGTTTTGACAAGTGCTTCATTCTCCAACGTAAATGTGTGAAGTGGATGCCCCGGAATCTTCACAAGCTCCGCTGTCTTTGCAAATCTCTGTTCCCGGATCGAATCCACCGTTGCTTTTTCAGCATTTGCGATCTGCTCTTCTCTATTCATACTTCCTACGCTCCTTTTGGCAATGATACTGTGCGATTTATTTTCATATATAGTTTCCTTTTTTTGTATCTTTACTATACGCAATTGGGAGCAGAATTTCCGTTGTTTTTACAACATTATAGAATTTCTCTGATTTTTTCCTCTACCACATCCATATCCGCTGTCGGCTCAAACCGTTCTACCACGTTGCCATTCCGGTCAATTAAAAATTTTGTAAAGTTCCATTTGATATCTGCGCCGTTCACATCAATTTTTGCATAGTGCTTGAATGTGATTCCAAACTTTGCATCACAAAATGACACGATCTCCTCGTTGGTGCCCGGTGCCTGATTTCCAAACTGATTGCAAGGGAAATCTAAAATCTCAAAACCCTGTTCCTGATATTCCTCCATTTTATGCATGTTACACATTACATCTTCCGCTTCAAAATCATAAAATTTACTCATTGTTTTTCTCTTCTTTTATATTGCTTGCAATTTAATTGTGTTCAATCTTTATGTATAATAAAATACAACCTATTGGCATCTTTGTCAATAGGTTGTACACAATTAATTTTATTTCATAAATTTTCCAAAGAATCCTTTTTTCTCTGGCTGTTTCTCATCCTCTGAATCCTCTTCTTTTCCTTCCTGCTCTTTCCACTTAAAGTACTCAGAATCCAGATTCACGCTGATCTCAGGGGCAGCTTTCTCTGTTTTTTCTTCCGGCTGTTCTTCCTCCGGTTCTTCAAACGAGATTCCCTGCTGTTCAAAATAATCGCGGTTGATCTTGATCTCTGGCTTCACTGCTGCATAAGGAGAAGATTCCGTATCCTCTTCTTTCCATTTCTTCTCCTTCGCGATCTTCTTATTCCGCTCCTCAATAATACCCATGTATTTGTCCGTATCCTTAAGATCCTGCAGCAGACTCTTTAATTCCAGCTTGTCACCGGAAACCAGTTTTCTTTCATTCGCAAGCTTTTCGCCCATGCTGTCATAGATCGCTTTTACAGATTCATTCGCCTCATCCATAATATCAAGGATCCGACGGAGCGCTTCATCCGTATACATAACCGACGCGGCATAAACATCCTCTGCTTTTGCTCTGGCGTCATTGATGATTTCTTCCCCGATCTTCCGGTTTTCCCGCTGTGCCTGCTCCCTGCCCTGCTGTGTCAGTTCATACTCATCCATAACTTCTGACATGCAGACTGCAAGCTGTTTTAAAATATCCAGCATCTCTTTCTTATTTACGACCAGATAGTTAGAATCTCTCTCATATGGATTGCTTTTTGATAAAAGGACATGTAATTCCCTGAGAACCTTTTCCATGTTGTCCTGTGCGCTCATTTTGAATCTCCCTGCCAATCCCGACTTATGTAAACTTCTTTTTCAACGTATGTCCGAATGATCCACTGATACCGGAAAAATTTTTTACTTTTTCATCTTGCGGGATTTTACTTTTTTCACAATTTTCTTAATTAATAATATAATGAAAATAACAAGTAAAATCAACACTGCAATCACACCAACAATGATTCCGGTAAATTTATTTGGATTTTTTACAAGGTCAACGATATTCCGGCTGTCGTCCACCACTTTTCTGTCATGATCTGTGCTGTAATATTCTGGCACATTGGCGATCCCCTCGCCGTCTGTATCCTCGAATGACTCCATGTATCTTGCGATCGCATCCCACGCTTTTAACTCTTTTCCGTTCTCTGTGATGATGACATCCTCAAAGTCTTCGATCGGGGTTCCATCTGCATATTTTGGAACCAGTGACAACAGACCGTAGGACATATCTGTAACCGCACTTAACATCTGTCCGCTGTAAAGGTCTGCGACCACGCGGTAAAGCTTGTCGTCCTCAAGTTCGATCCTGCCGCCATTTCCATCATCTAAATATACATCTGTGACTTTGTTTAAAATCATGCGGTTTGGATTGTATGTAAAATTAAGTCCGCTGCTATAAAGTCTTGCTGTTGTCATAAAATCAGAAACGGATGCATCGATCTCTGCTGCTGTCTTTAACTCTTTTCCCGTCAGATACACACTGATGAGCGGATATCCAGGCACTCCGTCTGCCCCGATTCCGAGGGAAAACGAATTAAATACCTGCTCCACGGTAATATCGCCTTTTGCATAGGTGTCACGGACAGTGCCACTTGGAACAACTGCCACATCCACCGGGACACCGTCAAAATCTGCTGCATTTTCCACCGCATACACATAGGCATCTGACATGATATCACCAAGATTGTGTTCTTCATGGATATTTTCCAGATCCTTCTGTGTGGAGAAATCCACGTCATTTTCCGCTAACACCTGATCTTTGGTATAGCCAAACTGTGCCAAATAGTCGGTGTCCACAGTATCCATAAACTGATCAATGGCGTTCTGTGTCTCTGCATCCTGATCAATGTCTGTTGTGACCGGCACAATTTCGTAAGAAGTCATCTCCCAGCGTCCATCTGCTTTCTGTGTCATGGAAAGTTCGCCGAGATTCTTACCATATTCACCGCAGGATACCACATAGGTATCTCCATGGACAATTGGCTCTTCCAGTGTTGTATGTGTGTGACCGCTTAAGATCAGATCGAGATCCGGCACTGCCTTTGCCAGATTTTCATCCTCTGATTTACTCTCGTCCTCCCAGGTTCCGCTGTGGGAAACGCAGACGATCATATCAACATCCTCGTTCTCCCTGATCTCTTCGACCGTTTCTTTTACCGCCTCGATTGGATCTTTGAATAAAAGTTCACAGGTCGGCGCACAGGCAAGTGCATCTTTACCAAAAACGCCTACGACAGCTATGTCTGTATCCCCTTTTTCCAATACAACATAGTCACTGACCCCGTACTCATCAAATGCGTCTCTGATCAGCTGTTGTCCCTCACTTAAGCCTGCTGCCTCCATGGATTCCCAATCCACATTGCAGACAACCATTGCCGGAAGATCATCCCCGGACTCCGCCGCACTGTTCAACATATTTGCAAGTCCCTTGGAGCGGTAATCAAATTCGTGGTTTCCGAGTGTGGTCACATCGCATCCCATATAGCCTAACATGCGGATTTCTGCCGCCTGCGTCTCAAAAACAGTCTGGATCAGTGTTCCCATGGAAAAATCACCGCCATCAATCACCAGCGTGTCAGGATTTTTCGCTTTCTGCTCCTGGATCAAGGTGTTGATTCTCGCAAATCCTCCCACTTCTTTTTCCGCTTCATCTACAATGGTCGTAAATGTGTTAAGGTGGGAATGTGTATCATGTGTGAATACAATATCCACCTGTTTTGCGGAATCTGCTGTCTCAGCGGAAACAGTCTGTGTTCCTGCAAAAGTTGTCAGGCATAACATGCCTGTGAGTGCCAATGCTGCCCAGTTTTTTCTCATATTTTTCTCTCCTTTGCTATTCCCCGAAAAATACACTGTCTCCCATCGCCTCATATTTTCCAGTAAAAATAAAGAGCAAAACTACTTCAAATATGATCGCAGTTCTGCTCTTTTTGTATTTACTATTTTACATAAATTTTACATTGATGTAAAGAAGTCCTGTCACTTTTACATCTGTTTTCTTTGCGTTCGCTCTCTACAATTGCTATTTTTAAATTAAGCCTCCGCTTTTTTTGCTTCCCCTTCCGGGAAAATGATTTTATTAACAAAGAAGAATACCACCATAGATACACCACCGTTTAATACGGTCGTTCCGATGTTATACAGCCAGTCCGGTACGAACATTCCTGCAACAGCAACCCAGATACAGTTGATAGAGTTTACGATACAGGTTACGATACAGAATGCGATCAGATACCACATTCCCTGATACCAGATGTTACCTTTACTGCGAAATACGAAGCTTCTCTGGATTGGGAAGTTGATACACTCACCAACTACCATTGCAATCATGTATGCACAGAAGTAAGGCAGTCCTCCATGTGCAGCGTCATAGCCGATAATGTTCCATTTGAAAGTCTCTCCGAATAAAGTAATATCGATTCCCGGGAATCCGAAATCAACTTTTGGAAGCCCTGCAAATGCAAGTGGTAAAAACAGTAACATAAAATATTTCAGTACTGTGATAAGGTTACTTACAATAACAAATAAACCACCTTCACGAATCCATTTTGATGCGCCCGGATGCTTTTCTGCAAATCCAAGCCATAAGCCTTTGATTTTCTCCATAATATTAATCCCTTTCTCTCTGGACTGCGAAACTCTACTTTGCAGTTTCGGAATAACTTTCTGCATTTATGTTCCGCTTTACTTGTCTTAATCCTAACATAAGAATTCTTTTATGGAGAAAAATTGCATAATCTGTGCTTTTTTTAGCATAAATGGTATGGATTTTACAAAAATGGGATCATATATACCGGCAGATAATGGATGCCATTCTCCCATTTATAATCTTTCGTATGAACTACATATTTATCTCTGATACGGCTGCTATACTTATCGCAAAACACATCTAACGACTTATGCCCTCTGTAGTTTCCAGACTTCACTTCTATCGGATTAATTTTATCTCCTTTTGACAACAAAAAGTCTATCTCATACAGGTGATTCGATGTATCGCTTTCCATCGTGTAATAAAACAGGTTGTTTCCCCTGGCAACTAATATCTGTGCCACAACATTTTCATATATATATCCGAGGTTCGCTTCTAATTTATCCGATAGCAACTTATTATAAATGATATTCTCTGTATATTTTTTATCCTTAAAAGCAAGTGTTATAAACAACCCGACATCTGATGTAAATAACTTATACCGTCCGGCATCTTTTTCCAGTGCCATTCCTACTCCCGGATTATTTGCATGATACGCAATATTTACAGTATACGAACTAAGAATATCCGGTACTAATTCACGAACCTGTTCCAGACGTGTTCCCTCCCTCGCATTTGACAAAACATATCTCGATGCATTTCCACTGAGACTTGCCGGGATTGCATCGTATATATCACCTGCAAGCCCGGTTCCATCTATCTTTGTAAAATCTTCCTCATACAAATCAACGATTTCCCTTTTTACCTCATCCACTACCTGTAGATTATTGTGTTCTAAATATGCTTCTACAGCCTGTGGCATTCCACCGATCAGCATATACAACCGAAACATACGCATCAGATTCCTATGCATCGCATTTCCGGCAGATTTTTTGTTTTTTAAAAGCAGCTTAATGGTATCCGACGTGATTTCATCACCAACCGCCCACAAAAATTCTTCAAAATCCATCGGATACATGGATATCTTATGTTCTTCACTCGGAATTAATATATCCTTCGTATTCTTCTTTATAGATAAGAGTGATCCTGTTTCAATGTATTTATATCTTCCATCTGCCACAAGATACTTGATTGCCTGTCTTGCCTTCGGCAATAATTGAACCTCATCAAATATAATCACGGATTCCTTTTCATACAGTCTGACTCCGGTCAACTGTTGTAATTGGAGGAAGAAAAAATCTAAATTATAAGTATCATCAAATAATTCCAGAATTGCTTTGCTCGTATGCGCAAAATCGATCAAAATATAGGATCTGAATTCGTTTTTTGCAAATTCTTCCGCAATCGTTGATTTTCCGACACGTCTTGCTCCTTTAATAAGCAGTGCGTATTTATCACTGCGGTTCTTTTTCCATTCAAGAATTTCATTATATAGTTTTCTTTTAAAAACCGTTTCAGCCATAAAAGCATCTCCCCTTCACCAGATAATGGAATACGCCTTCCAAAAATATACTATTTTTACAAATTATATCGCAAATCCCCGTTCGTGTAAATGTGTATTATGCGCAAATCCCCGTTCATCATCTCGCATTTGATACGCAAATCCCCACTAATTATCTTACATTTAATACGCAGATCCCCATAATCCTAATTAGCATATGCGATTCGTCTACACACTATTCTTTTTATAACTTAAGATTTTTTATTTGTATTCATGCAAATAAAAAAGCCCCCACATGCTCCTTATCGAACATGCAGGGACTTTCCTGTCATATTTTAAGTTCTGTTATCTTTGCACACAAGGTGCCTGATAATCTATTCTTCTTTTTTCTCTTCCGGTGTAACTTCTGCTGCTGTTTTTGCATGTTTTTTGCGATAGCGAACGATCACAAGTGCCATGCAGAGTACTACTAATAATACTGTTACAACATCAATTGTCACGAAGAGTTTTGTCATATTTGACATTCCGCTATCATCAGTAGTATTTGTATAATAACCGCTGTTTGCGATTGTATACATAATATTCTTGCATGATGTGCGAAGTGCGTTATTAAGAGTTGCACTTTCTGTATTTGTCAGCTGGTTAGATGCCTGAGAACTAAATCCGAGCATCAGGTCATTTCCTGTACGAACGCAGTGATCTGTGATCATGTATCCGTAAGAACCATCATAATCTGTGATGACCATTCCCTGGAATCCCCACTCATTACGAAGGATTGTTGTTAATGTGTCTTCATTTGCACATGCCGGAACAGTTCCGATCCAGTTGAAGGAAGACATTACTGCGATCTGTGTTCCGTCAAAATTCTTGATACATAATTCGAATGGTTTTAAGTAAATCTCACGGATTGCCTGCTCATTAGAATATGTAAGTAAGAATGCACATCTGTTTGTCTCCTGGTCGTTTAATGCAAAATGCTTGATGTAATTGTATGTGCCTTTTGTTGCCATCGCATTTACCTGGGCGGCTGCAAGTTTACCTGCAAGTACACCATCTTCTGAATAGTACTCGAAGTTTCTTCCTGCAAATGCAGAACGATGTGTGTTCATTGCCGGACCGTATACACCATAGTTATTTACATCTGCATACTCCTGTCCCATTGCAAGTCCAAGGTCATATAATAAATCTGTATTCCATGTCTGTGCCATTAATACTTCTGTCGGATATGGTGTTCCATAAGTTCCTGTAATGAAGTTGTTAACTCCGGCAGGTCCGTCACAGTCACTTGTTGCAACTTTTCCTACAGAATCGATCTGAGCTGTCTGCCATCCACCAAGGTTTACAAGTAATGACATATCTTCAAAGCTCATCTGATCTAATAACTGATCCCACATCGGATCATCATAAGCCTTGCCTGTTAAATCTGCTAATGTAAGACCATTATCAGATCCTAATGTTGGCATTGTATCTTCTGCATTGTCATATGCTGTAGAGTCATAGTATGCTGTAGAGTTTGCTTCTACTTCTTTTCTTGTTGCATCATCCATTACATAAGCTTCTTCAGCCGGTGCTGCGGTAGCTTCTGCATAGTTTGCAAATCCGTCTGCTCTGGAAAGATAGGTAACATTTCCTGCTGTGTAATCATTTAACTGATTTGTTGCAACAACATTATCTGTTGTGCGTGCACTCTCGCTGTAGTTGATATCTGAATCTACAGTGAAGGTTGCCTGATCTAATACTGTATGGGAATCAGATCTGACAGATACTGTGTATTCGCCGGCTTCAAGAATATATCCGCCGCCTGCTACTTTGATCTCGTTTGCATCATAAGATGCCATATCTTCTTTGTTGATCGTAAACTCAACTGTTTCAGATTCACCCGGTGCGATCTCACCTGTTTTTGCATAATCAATTAAGTTTACGGAAGCTTTCTCGATTCCTCCGTTTGTATAAGGTGGTGTGAAGTATACTTCTACAACATCCTTACCTGCAACATCGCCTGTATTTGTAACTGTTACATTGAATGTTACATTGTCTCCATTATCAGAGAAATCATTCATTTTCTGTTCAAATGTTGTATAAGATAATCCGTAACCAAATGGATATTTTACAACATCCTCATAATTGATCACACCATCATCAGATGCTGTCTCATAATATTTGTATCCTACATAGATACCTTCTACATAATCAACAAAGGAAACTGTTCCTTCGTATGCTGTATCAGAAGCTGCGATTGCTTCTTTTAAATCATCTACATTGTTGTATGCAAATGCTCCAATGTTATTATAGTATGGAGTCTGTGTTAAATCTTTTACATAAGTATCAACTGTTTTTCCGGATGGATTCACAGATCCGTTGATGATCTCACCGAGTGCAGCCATACCTGTCTGACCTGTACCAGGTGCAAGGATTACAGCTCCGATAGAATCATAATTGTCTACCCAGTCAAGTTCCATTGGGTTGTTTGCGTTGATCACAACGATTACTTTACTGAATTCTGAGCAAACCTTATCAAGCATTGCTTCCTCTGTATTAGAGAGTTCAAGATAAGATTCTCCTGCATCAAAATCATCATAATCACCGTTGTTAGTGTAGGAAATATTTGTATATGCATAGTTTGCAGGATTTACAGAAACTTCATCTGCCACATTGTAAGTGCCATGGATAACAGAGTTCATGTCTGTAGGAAGATCATATCCTTCACCACCGCCACGGCTGATCACTACCATTGCTACATCAGAAAAGCTTTCTGCTTCGCCCATGACATCATCTGTATAATAATCTGCTGTAGGTTCCGGTAATGTGATATCAAAGGATCCGTCTCCGCCTAAAATTGTTGCAGCCGGTCTGTCTGCGCGGTAATCTGTGTACATTTTGGTCAGGGACTCATTTGTCTTATATCCTGCATCTGATAAAGACTGTAAAATACTTACTACAGAAGATGTATCTGCAGAACCTGAACCTGTACCACCATAGATAGGGTTTGTAGATGCCCATCCAAATACGTTCATGGAATCCACATCACTGCTAAGAGGTAATAATCCATTATTCTTTACAAGAACCATACCTTCTTCGCCGACTTTTTTGATCACTTCATTACTTGCTGCTTTTGCTTCATCGGATACTGTTCCGCCACCGTTTAATACAACGGAAAGGTTTGTGTAAAGCGGTCCGTAGCAAACCATGTTTACCATGGTCACAAGTGCGAGTACCCATGCTAAGGAAGCTCCCCAGCGAACTAAATGTCTTTTTCCTTTTGGTGCAATAAAATGTGCAGCTACTAATAATACAATCAATACTAAAATAGAAATAAGGATTGCATAAATGTATCCGCTGCAGTTTGTTACATATGTTGTAACGTCTGCTTCACTGACACCGAGGCCTCCTAAAATAGGAACCAGAATTGAAATAATAAACTCGATCATCTCTAAATCCTCCCTTGTTTTCTGAAGGAAAATCCGAGTCCTCTGACGAGGAGAGGATTTATCCTCCCAAGATTTATTTTGTCCGTTCCGGACTTTGTAGTTATAATCTATCATAAAGTACTTTTCTTATGGAAAAATTGCATAATCTGCATTATTTTTGCATAAACGGTATTACACGTTGTGAGTTTCAGACAAAAATAACGCTATGTTTTCATGCACAATGCACAAACCATAGCGTTATAAATCAAAAAATGCGAATGTTTAACCGTCCGTATTCTATTTGACACAGTTATCCGTTCTGCACTTCGTCAGATGCAGTTTTTTTCATTGGAATCAAAATCTTCAGATCAAACCAGTTTTCTTTTGTGTCAATACTGACTGCGCCGTCGTATTTATTTACCGTATAGCGGATACTCTTGATTCCGTAACCGTGAAACTCTTTTTCCTTCTTGGTTGTCAGGAAACGTCCTTCTTTCACTTTCAAACTACCTTCGTAGTAATTTTCAAAACGCAAGATCAAAAAATTCTTCTGCTGGGACACAGTCACATGGATCAGCCGCTTTTCCTTGTCTGCAATCTTGAGTTCACACTCGATCGCGTTGTCGAGCGCATTTCCGAAAATACTGCAGATATCCATGATATCCATAAAATCAAGCAGCGTTCCATCTGCCACGCAGGTAAACGTGATCCCATGCTTTGCGCAGTATAAACTCTTGCTTGTCAGCACTGTATCAAGCACTTTATTTCCGGTCTTGTTCTGTGCTTCGTACTGCCTGATCTCATCTTCCATGTGATTTAAAAACTCATTTCTTTTTTCCGGGTCAGTCTCGCTCCGGAGCACAGCGATCTGATGTTTTAAGTCGTGATATTTATAATTGATGAGATCGATACTCTCACGTGACTGCTTGTACTGCACATACTGATTCTGTAAAACATTCTGCACTGCTTCTAACTCCCTGCGCACACGGAGTTCGCCACACTGGATCAGATGCGCATACAAAACTGCAATTCCACCGAGATCAACGATCGTGCGGATCTGACCGATTTCAAGCGCATATCCATTTGCAAACGTGTCCGCATTGGAAACAAAACTCAGATTGCTAACCGCAAACACTGCGATGACGATCACTGCTGCGGAAAAATATTCTTTAAAGCTGATGTTCAGCTTTCCATCTTTTGGAAGATGCTGCTGCAATAATTTCCACAATAAAAAGAATACTGCACCATAAACCGCCGCAAGCATGATACTCTTTGTCGCCTTGCCCGGCAGCTCATTTGTCCAGACAGTACATACAATCTGCCATTCCAAAGATGCCATAAATTCCGCTACAACAAATGCGATCATGCCAAAATATCCGGCATCCTGAAAATTCACGTCACAGCAGAAATAAATGAACCCGACCATCAGAGATACTGCGGCGATCATACACGGAATCCAGAAATAGATCGGCACATTTCCGGTTGCCACCAGAAAAACAGACTGCAGCACAAGCATTCCTGCCATGATAAGCCCACTCTTCCACCATTCAAATCTTTTTTTCAGCGATACAATAAAAAGCATACACGCCATCCACTCCGCAGCTGCCGTATAAATCCGCGGAATATCCGGCATTAAATGTCCCATCATTTTACAACCTCTCCCCAGTAATTCGTCAGTGCTTCCATAAATTCTTTCTTGCGCGAGCGGCTCAATAACAGTGGCTCTCCTTTCACAACCGCACACCCGTCCTGAATACCGTCCACATGCTGCAGATTGATCAGATACCCTTTATTTCCACGGCAGAAATTAAGCCCCTGCAATTTTTCCTCGACTTCCTTCATCGTTCCCGCCGATTCATAATCCCCCAGGATCGTGTGTAAAACCAGATTATGCCCCTGACTTTCAATATAATAAATATTAGCAATATTAATCCGAACAGCGCCGCCCTTGATGTTCACCGTGATGACTTTCTGCTCACGTTTCTTCATTCGGCTGATCGCACGGTTTAATCTCTGCGAAAATGCAAAGTATGACACCGGTTTCAGCACATAGTCAAGCGCATCCACTGCATAGCCGCGGATCGCATACTGCGCCATATTTGTAATGAAAATGATGACAACCTCCGTGTCTGCTTTCCGGATTTCCTCCGCAGCAGACATACCATCCATGAACTTCATTTCCACGTCCATCAGAATAATATCAAACTGTGACTTGTACTTGTGTACGATCTGATCACCATCTGAATAGACGGTAATATTGAACACTTCTCCATTCTCCTTCTGATACTGCAGCAAAAACTCCTGCAGCTGCTTTGCGTACATAGCTTCATCTTCAACGATTGCAATATTGATCATCTGTGCTATCCCTTCTATATCAAACACATTTCATGCCCACTCATACATGCAATAATTTTATCACACCAAAAAAGAAAATACATCTGCTTTTTCGTTGACGCAAAATATTTTTAGTAGTAAAATTGTATCATTATACTTTTTTGGAAAGAGAGAGATAAAATGAGTATTTTCAAGAAAAAACTGACAGTGAACGAAGCAATCAACAAGGCTCACACTTCTGAGAACGCCATGTTGATCGACTGTCGTACCAAAGATGAATTTAACCACGGACATGTTGCCGGTGCGGTCAATATCCCATTGGATAAAATCACGGAAGACCGAATCTTAAGAAGATTCCCGGATAAGGAAACTTCTCTCTATATCATCGGCAGTTATAATTTCAGACCGGAAAAAGCGGTCAAAGCCTTTAAGAAACTGGGCTATAAAAATGCCATCTTCGGTGGAAACATGGAAGAGCATTATGGAATGTTGAAAAAATAAGTTCCTTCCTATCGCAAATGCATTTACATGGAAATCCATCCAAATGCATTTGCGACAGAGCTTAATAAAATGATTCCAGCAAAAATCGGACACAGATACTGTATCATAAACAGAAAGACTTTTCTTCTTTTGAATGTGCCGCCACCGTATGTCACTTCTTCTTCGATTCTCTTTACCCCGACAACCCTTGAAACAAAAAGACAGGTAGCAATTGCCGCAATCGGCATCATGACAGAGTTCGTCAGGAAATCAAAAAAATCCAAAAACTGCATGCCAATGATCTTCACATTTTCCAGAGGTCCGTATCCGAGCGAAGACAGACTTCCCAGTGCGATCATGATCACGCCACAGAGCACCGTAGATTTTTTCCGGCTCCACCCAAGTTCATCTTCAAACGTGGATACCGCACTTTCCGTCAGTGCGATTGAACTGGTAAGTGCCGCAAAAAGTACAAGCAAGAAGAACATTACTCCCGCAAAAGTTCCAAATCCCATACTTGCAAAAACTTTTGGGATTGTAATAAACATCAATGCCGGTCCAGCCTGTAAGGTGTCCGGATCTCCGCCAGAGAAAGCAAACACTGCCGGAATGATCATTAGTCCAGCCATAATTGCAATTGCTGTATCAAAAATTTCAACATTCTTTGTAGACTCTTCAATGGAAGTTTCTTTTTTCATATAAGAACCAAACGTAATGAGAATACCCATCGCAATCGACAGCGAATAAAACATCTGCCCCATGGCTGCCACAACGGTCATCCATGAAAAGTTGCTGATATTTGGCACAAGAAAATATTTCACACCAGCCAAAGCCCCTGGTCTTGTCACAGAATAAATTGCAATGATGACAGACAACACAACAAGTATCGGCATCATGAATTTGGAGACACGCTCGATTCCATTGCGCACACCCGCATAAATAATCGCCAATGTGATCACAGAAAAGATCACAAAGCATATTTCCGTGGAAAATCCATCTGAGATAAATGCAGAAAAATAACCATCTTCTGCAACTGGCTGCGCATGTCCTCTGACATACTCAACCAGATATTTTAAAACCCATCCACCGATCACCGAATAATATGGCACGATCAAAACCGGAATGATTGCATTGATCCAGCCTCCCAGACAAGACAAATGTGATTTTCCAAAGGAAGCAAATGCTCCTACCGGACTTTTTTTCGTCATGCGTCCTAATGATGTCTCAGCCATGATCATCGTATAGCCAAAGGTCAATGCCAGAATGATATAGATAAGCAGGAAAATACCTCCGCCGTATTTGGCTGCCAGATATGGAAACCGCCAGATATTCCCCAATCCCACGGATGCTCCGGCTGCTGACAGCACAAAACCGATTTTTCCTGAAAAAGAACTTCTTTTTGTCGTTTGATTTTTCATAATTTTCTCCCCTGATTTCTATTTTGAAACATACTCAGAATATCATAGGGAGTAGGGAATTACAATATTGTGATAATCTCTTTTATCCAAGCAGAGACGTATAAATTTCGCGATCCAAATCCTTGAACACATAAAAAGGTGCACCGCCAGAGTAAATCTGCTTGAAATCTGCATAAATTGTCCTCTTTTTCCATCTTACTTCAAATAATCTGCCAGTTCTTCACAACGCTCCATGGTAAGCTCTGCCATCTTAAGACTGCTGTCCATCTGTGCCGAAGATCCATCGTTTTGATCCAGGATTTCGTTGCCTGCTGCTTCTTTGTCTGCAATCCATTTTCTCTGCTCAGTGAGAATCTCATTGAACTTTTCCTCACTTGTATTGTATTTTACAAGATTCCAGATTTCATTTAAGCAGGAATCGCTGATATCATACATCTGCATAGCGTAGTCGTCCATTCGGGACTGTAGAGTTGCTTTTTTAAGTTCCTCCTCCGCTGCATCATAGGATGCTTGATAAGTATTTAATGTACTCTGCGCTTCCTCATATGGTGTCTGTCTTTCGTAGGAATAAATTCCATACCCCATTTCTTCATTTACAATAATTGGAATCGTCAACGTATCCTGCGTTCCTTCCTCGCTATCGTCATTTGCCCACCGTACCCAGAAATATACATCTTCTGACAGATCTCTCACCGGTGCCCCCGGAAGATACACTTTAAAGGTGTCCGTTCCTTCCAGACCATAAACATCTGTATAAATATACTTCACTCCATCTGCAATTTCTTCTTTTCCCGGAGTCTCATCATAGGTAAGATTCTCCATTTTCATCTGGTAAGTATAATCATTGATTTTGGTCAGATCAGTAAATTTTCCTGAAAAGCCGCAGAGATACATCGTTCCATTCTCATAGTCATCCCCGGTGTCTCCCATATCAGAATCATGGTAAGATCCCTTGAAAGAGCCATCTTTTTCAATTTCAAAATCGGTAGACCATCCACCTGCACCACTGCAAAATTCGAATGAATATTTTGCAAGATCCGCGAATGTCAGATCACCACTTTGGTTTTCGCTTGCATTTTCTGCACTGTCGCTGCTGCCTTCCGTATCATCGCTTCCATGATTTTCCTCTATGTCACCCTGAATAGTGTCAGATGTTCCCTGACTGTCCTGATTCTGATTCTGCGCTTCCTGATCTGCCGTATTTTTTGACGCATCCGGTGTCTTGGAACCTCCACACGCAGCTAATGATGCAAGCAACAGTCCTGTTATTGTAAGTATTATAAATTTCTTTTTCATAATTCCGTCCCTTTTTCTATCGTTTTCCGATAACCTGATTATTTACAATATTTTTTCTGCTTTGTTCTTAATTAATTCTAAGGTATCTTAATATTGACCTTATAGGGAATCATTTTATCATTTCATTGTTGGAATAGTTCATACCGCTCAAATGTCCGCTTTCTTCTTTTCTCACAATAAAATCGCTACACGATCTCTGATCAATGTTTTCAGTTCATCCCTTTGCGCTTGAGGCAAATAGGATTCATCCACAAGTGACAACATTTTATTTTCTAATACACATAATTTTTCTATCATTTTTTCTGCTGCGTTTGCAGGAATATCACATACTTCTGCTAATATTTTAAATTCTTTTTTATGAATATTTCTCTTCTTTCCATTAATAGTAAGTGCCATCTGTTCTTTATCTTCCGGCATAATTACATTTACAGGAAGCATATCATATGCGTTTGATAATTGAAACCTTCTGTTTCCCGGTTCAGTTTCTCTTAACGAAAAATTTTTCAAATGCATATCCGAATTTCCAATGATAAAAGATCCCACAACCCGTAAGTATAATTCTGATAAATCTAACCCTGGTGTAATAGAATACTTCTTTATGATTCTTCCGCAGTTTTCATAAGACCCTTTGTATTTATCCTGCGTTAAGCGATTCGATAGCTGGCAAAAATCTTCCATTGCATATAATTTTATCTCATTTTTTTCAATATCGCGATCTACTCTCTTTGTAATATAAGCGTACTCATCATTTATTTTTATCAGTGCATGCGGCACTGTCTGGATTCCCATCAACTCTGCCAGACGCATTGCCAGGTCTTCAAATTCAGGCATATAATCAAATTCTTCTGTCTGTGGCTTTAAAATATACCCTGTTGGATAATCTACAATTGTAAGTCTTGCATTCGTGTCACTGGACAAATGCAAGGATAGTTTTTTTTGAACTCCTGGTACTGTAAGTCCCTCATTGACAGTCTCATTTGCGAGCCTTTCCAATTGTTCCTTCGTAATATCTAAAAAGGGCATTTCTTCTGTCATAAAAAACGATTTCACACATTTTTTATGCCAGCTCCACTCCTTTTCCGCATTAGAAGCATTCTCCCTTATTGTTTTTCCACAACATAGACATTTCATTTCTCTTCCCCATTTCTTATATTGACATCTCCAATACAATCCCTGCATACCGACAACAGCAATCCAAATCTGTCATTCTGATTGATTTTCCAGTTACGGCTTACAACACCAAGGAGCCATCCTTCTGGAATTAACCCATCAAAAAAAGGAAATAAAACTGTCGCTTTATAAGCCTCTTTTTGTAATGGCAGCGTCAAACTTACAGATACTGCATCTTCTCTTTTCAAATAATCCTCATTATAAGAAAACTCATATCCTTCTTCTGTTTCAGCTATTGTTCCGGCAAAAATTTTTTGAATATAAACATATCCTTTTCTATATTCTGACTCCACTTGTTATTCCTCCTTTTCTCCCGGTACAGCTTCTTTCCCGAACATTGCCAATGCCTGATTTACTTTGTCCATACGCACAGTTTCCTTTCCCTGTTCTAATTCTCTTACAAAACGTAAGCCTAATCCTGATCTCATGGCAAATTCTTCCTGTGTTAATCCAGCTTTTTTTCTTTCTTCTTTTATATAATTTCCAATTTTATTCATATCAATCATAATACTCCCGTTCGGGTATAATTTCAACGTTTTCAGGCAAAAAAATCCCGAACGGGTACAATTTAATATTTTTCAATAAATTGTACACCCGTTCGGGTATCATTCTTTTTTCTAATCCAACAAATTATTTAACGCATCCAGACCATCTGCACTGATAGCAGCCTCATTTTCCTGCTGGATCTGTAAATATACTTCTTTTCGGTAAATTGGTACATCCTTTGGAGCAGAAATACCGATTTTGATCTGATCCCCGCGGATCTCTAATACTGTGATCTCAATATTATTATTGATCACTAAAGCTTCGCCTTTTTTTCTTGTCAATGCCAGCATTTCTATTCACCTGCCTTTTCTTTTCTACTTTTCAGCAGGTCATAAATTTTATAACGTACCGGAAGATCATCTTCCACGATAATCTGCGCCCCTCTATTGTTGGACATATTGATAATAATGGGAGCTTTCAGGTTGATCGACATATCCTGAATATCCTTTGGGACTCTGACGGTTGTAAGTACAAAGGTGTCTTCCTGTTTCATATCTCCCAACGGCTTCAACAATTCCTCACTGACAGATGGATTATAGTCCTCCTTGATCGTCACCGGATTGATGACCGGAAACGCAGTCTGTGGATCGTCCATAGACTGAAGCCACATAATATGTGATTTACTGCCTTTCTCCTCATCAAAAATCAAGGTAAACTTCTGCATATCCGGAAAGCCGATCATTCCACTCTCTAAAGTGATGATCTTATCCTCCTGAATATCAATTTCGCCAAACATTCTTGTTTTTGCTTTCATCTTTCTGACCTCCTGGTTTTATAACGTTTTCCTAACGTCTGGTCTCCGACCATCTTATCACACACTTTCCACAGCATGCCTTAAATGTAATTTAACAATGTTGTCTGATTCAGCATTCCTGCCGCCTGTAAAGATGCCTGATAAGCAGTGTAAGCCGCTGTATAATCAATGATGATATCGGAAAGTTCACGATCCTCATTATTTGATTTTAATGTTTTTACGGTCAGCTGCTGGTTTGACATACGCGTCTCTGTCAGTTCCAGACGATCGCCCTTGCTTCCTACAGTTGTAATAGCAAGGTTTACATCCGAAAGATATTCATCAAAATTACCGATATAGCTGTCATAAAGTTTCTGCAGATTGTCATTTGCATAATCTGCTTCCTTCTTTGCTGCCTCTAACCATGTCTTCAGATTCTCCTGTGCCGAAACACCCGAATACGCTGCCTGATTCATCATATCTTTAATCTTATCCACTTTGTCATTGGCATCAATAGCAGCTTTTACCGCATTGATCATCTCGTCCACATCACGTCCAATATCTGCATTGAATACGTCAGATGCGTTTGTGTTGACTGTCAATGTCTGGTTTACAGCGATGATATAATCGATATCCTGATAAATCTCATTACCTTTAGCATCATATTTTTCATATGTAATTTTATTTTTAGCATCTGTAATATCTGTGCAGTTAAAATAATACTCAGGTCTTACTTCACCAGAATTAAAGCCTTTTTTATCATAATTTAACTCGATGGATGCCTTACTCTGTTTCAAAGTCTCACTTGCCTTATTACCTAAAACAAGCTCTCCTGTTGACTTAATGAAAGCTGCTCCATCTTCCGGCATATTTCCGGCTTTCACTGCTTTCTTCCAGTCATCTTCTGTCTCATAGACCGTTACGTTTAAATCACCGGTCTTTGCTGCACCTGTGTTATCTGTGTAATGATAAGAGAGAGTTCCTGCGTTGCCCGCAGCTATCTCATTACCGTCTTTATCTTTGAGAGATCCGATGTCTCCATACGCCAGCCGGATCCTGTCATAAGTGTACTGCTTCGTATCAGAGGTGGTGACTTTCTGACTCATTTCTTCTGCTGTCTTAAGCTCTACCTGTCCATCATAATAACGATGTTCCCCGATATCTTCATAGCTGAACTTCTGCTGGATATTATACTCCGTATTACTCTCGTCTTCCATAAATGTCAATTTACAGTTCGTGCGATACCCGGTAAAAACGGTTCTTCCTGCATGATCAGAATTACCTTCTGAATAAATCTGCTTACGCAATGACTCTAACTGTGTCAGGATCGTTTTTCTATCCTCTGCTTTCAACTGGTCACTGGCTCCATACGTACACTGGGTACGGATATCTGACAAAATGGTTTTCATATTCTCCAACGCAGTTTCTGTCACATTAAGCCACGCATCTGCATCCGGGATATTCTTCTCATAATACTGATTGATCTCACTTAAATTGCTTCTCAGACGAAGTGCGCGGATGGCAACAACCGGATCCTCGGAAGGTCTTGAGATTTTTTTCTGTGAAGACATCTGATTGTTCAGACTGTTCACACTGTATTTATTGTTATTGATGTTCGAAGTTGTATTACGAAGCATCATGTTATTCGTTACTCTCATAGGATGACTCCTCTCTTCTTATCACGAAATTTTTATACACCTGTCTCATTGATCAGCTTATCATAAATCTCTGCCAGAACAGATACCATTTTTGAGGAAAGGTTATACGCGTTCTGGAATTTTACAAGATCAATTGCTTCTTCATCCTTGTCGACACCGGAAACGGACATTCTCTGCTTGTCGATCGCATTTGAAATATTACTGTAATTTTTCTGGAAAATGGTCGCCTTCTGTGTATCCACAGAAATATCTGAGATCATACACTGTAAGAAATCATCTGCACCACCACCACGATACATCTCTGTATCACTCTTTAACAATAACATTTTCTCTACCAGATCATATGCATCTGCACCATTGGTAATCTTCTCGGTTGTTGCAATGGTTGTCGGATCTTTGACCGCAATATTGGAAACACATACATTTCCACAGGTAAGCTGATAGTAACTGTTACTTGCTTTCGCATTATAATCACCAGCCGCTTTGCTGAAATGATACTCTTCTCCTGTCTTGGTATGTGTACCTGTAAAGAAAGAAAAATAATTTGTCTGCTTACCATTCAGATCCTGCGCATTATCGCCATTCATGATCTCATTAAATGAAATCGCAAAATTACGAAGGAACTCATTCATCTGTGCAAGATAATAAGGAATACCCATCGCATCGATGGATTCGCCGATAGATGCCTGTTTTCCATCTATCTTTGCCTGCTGATCGGAACTCAGCTGATTCTCCAATGTAAATGTATATTCCTTGACATTTCCATCTGCATCCGTCGTAAAAGTAAAGTCTGTATAGTTATAGTTCTTTCCATCAATCGTGAGAACACCCTCTGCCGGCATAGTCATGGCATTGACGTTTGTAATGGATGGATTGCTGATTGTAATTGTGCCTGCTGTAACCCCTTTGATGGAGCCTCGGAAGTTCTCACTGTTGTTACCATCCCGGATATCGAACAACGCTTTCAACGAACCGGAGCTGGAGTCGGAACCTGCTTTAAAACTGTTTCCGGTATCCGCCCAGACAATCTCATACATTCCTTCCCGGTCAGACTGATTGATCGTGTTTTTTCTTGCCACACAGGTAAGTTCACTATACTCGTAAGTATCAACAAACTTCTGTCCATTGATTTTTACCGTATAATAATTTGCACCTGTCTGCATGTCCGGATGTTTGGAATTCGTTACCGGAACTTCTGAAACCTCTGTTGGAACAATAGAGGATAACTCATCGATCAAAAGTGCCCGCTGATCACGGAGTTCATTTGCATAACCGCCCTGCACTTCAATAACGTTGATCTGTTTATTCAAAAGACTGATCTTTTTGCCGATCGCATTGATATTTTCAACGGTTGATTTGATCTCCTCATTCACGCTATCCTGAATCTCGCCAAGACCGGTTGCCACACTGTTAAAGTAAGTGGTAAAACTCTGTGCATCTGAGATAAACTGCTGTCTGACATTCACATCACCGGCATTATTTTTTAATGTGTCCAATGAATTGAACATTTTATTTAAAATGGTCGAAAAACCTTTTTCTGTATCATCATCAATAAAATAGTTCTCAATCTGCTCCAGATAACTTAATTTCGTCTCATACAGACCAAGGCTTGCCTGATTCTGCCAGTATTTTGTATCATAGTACTCACTTCGGATCTGTTTAATGGAATTCACCGTAACGCCGGAACCCATGCTTCCGTATTTTGCATTGACACGAAGTGCATCCGATGCGGAAAGATTTGCTGCCTGTCTGCTGTATCCCTTTGTCTGTTCGTTTGATATATTATTGGCGGTGGTATTAAGTGCTGCCTGATAAGCACTTAAGCCTGACGATGCAATTGTTAATCCAAAAAATTGTGAAGGCATCCTCTCACCTCTCTCTTTCTGCTATGTAATCTGTGAAAGTAACTGTTTTTGTTCCACTAAAAAATCCGGTCTTTATGAGCCAAGCTGTGTGATCATGGATTCGATCATTTCATTCACCACATTGATAAACCGGCTGGATGCATTATATGCATTCTGGAACTTGATCATCTTGGTCAATTCTTCATCAGAAGAAACTCCCATAACCTGTGATCTCTGATTATCTACAGCTGTCACTGTTCCGGAAAGACTTTTCGCTGTGGATTCATAAACGGAACCGATCGTTCCAAATGCTCCGACCATATTATTATAGTAATCAATAAATGTAACTTTATTCGTATCATCCGGATCCAGGGTAAGATACTCACCCTTCCAGAGAGCTGCTACTTTCTGGGCGAGATCATAATTCACTTTCCCATTTTGTGAAAGATGTGGAAGCAGCGACTCCTGTTCTACCAGCTTATCATTTACACTGACACTCGCTAATGTATACTGTTTGGAAGTATCTGTCTCACTCTCTTCATTGTATACATAATAATCGTTGGTAACGGTATTGCCATTGGCATCTGTCTCCTGCACAGAAACTTTGGTATAACGCTCTGTACCAAGTCTTGTGAACAGCTCCTGTGGTGGAATCTGCTTGTCACTTCCGGTAGAGCAGTTTTTCGTATCCAGCACTTTCATTCCGGATGTGATCGTAACGGTATTACCATTCTCATCTGTTCCGGTAAGGGATGCTGTATTTCCGGTAAGTTCTCCAAGTGTTGTATTCGGACAAAGTGTATCATTAATCGCTGTAATCATCCCATGTACTAACTGATCTAACTGTGCCTGTGCCTGTAACATGACAGACATTCCTGTTGCGATGGAATCTGCCGTTGATCTGTTATATTCATCGGATGTCAGTCCCACAATATCTTTATATGTCGCTTTTCTGTCTCCCCGTGCCAGGATCAGTGCTTTTAATTCTCCAAGATCATTATTAAGATCCGAGGAGATCGGTGTTGTAAAGCTGAATACATTGTCGTAATCGCCGTTCTCGATATCGGAAAGATGTGTCCAGTAAGGTGTGACAAATCCCGTGATCTCATCACGGTTCTTCCCCATCTCGTAACATCTTGCCTCGTCTACAAATTCAACACCTTCGACACTTACCTTTACAATCCCATCAGAATTCTCTTTGTAACTGATATCTACATAAGAAGCGAGTTCGTCCAACGCATTATCTCTCTCATCACGCAATGTCATTGCAGTCTCAACATTACCCGATTCTACTTTCTGGATTTCCAGATTCAATTTAAAAATGGTATTTCCCAGCTCATTGATTCGATCAATATCATCTGAAATCTGTGTATTGATCGTGCTCTGGTAGTCGGAAAGTCCCGTATAGACTGCATTGGATCTGCTGACAAACAGATTGGCCTTCTGAATGACCAGATTCTGCTGTACACTGTCATCCGGAGCTTTTGCCCATTCCTGAAAAGCTGTCCAGAAATCCTCCAGAGTTGTCTGGAAAGCCTGTCCCTGTAACTCCTGATAAAAAGTGTACACTTCATCCACTGCCTCATACGTGGCTGCATAAAATGCCTGACGTCCTGATGCGTTTCGATATGATTTATCCAGAAAAATATCCCTCGCATGCACTACATCACCGATCTTCATGCCAAGACCAGACTGCTGCTGGCTGATCGATGCAGTTGTATTGAAGGTTGTATAATTTCTGTCTACCTGTAAAACCTGCTGACGTACATAACCCTTGGTATTTACGTTTGCAAGGTTGTTTGATGTTGTATTTAAAGCATTCTGGGAATTCTGTAACCCGGATGCTCCGATATATAAGCTTCCAAAGCCGTTAGCCATGGTGCTCCCTCCTTACATATTACTGTTTTGCGTCAAAGCCACTGCTGCCAAGCAGATCACCTGTATTGCAGGCGTTCTTATTATAGTTGGCGGTCTCAGGTGCCTGTCGCATACTCTTAAGCAATGTAAGGTCAAACTCCACCATCTCTAATGCCTGATTTAAAAGGATCTCATTCTGTTCATTAATGGCTGCCATCTCTTTTCCTGTCTGTAACAGCCGCTCCTTTACTTCCATGAGCTGTTTCTGCTCGACCGGCTGTTCCTCCAGATAAGAAATCATCTTTGTGATCGTAACCTCCCCCGGATTCCTGCCAAGAACCGTCGCCATATCATTCAGCACTCTGGCTCTCTTCTTCGCCAGATTCTGCAGATTGCTGGCAGCCTCCTGCTCTGTTGCGGTAATCTCATCCAGTGTCTTAATATCCGCCCGGATCACCACTTCCCTCTTTTTCTTTCCGAGTTCGATCAATCCCTGATACTGTTCTTCTTCCTGGTTTAGAACATTGATCAGGTCTTCCATTAAACTAGCCAAAATTCATCCTCACTTTTACATTAATGATGTGTTGTACTTTTCCAATAATTTTTTCGTAAAATCTGCAGTATCCACGGAATAATTACCAGAGTTAACCTTTGCTTTTAGTTCTGCGACTTTATCTTCCCTGATATCCGCTGCTTCAGTGACTGCCTGTTTTGCGATCTGATAATCTCTGCCAAAAGACGAGATCTGTACTTCATCACGTCCATGCCTTGCATTCTCTGTCTTCTGTAACTTTGCTGCGCTTGTCGTCTTGTATACCTGCGCGATCTGATTATAAGCATCTATACGCATATGAGGCATCTCCTTTCTTCCTTGAAATTCGCTTTCACGTTATTTATCGGACATTTTTTGATTTTCCTTAGAGTAAAATCAGTAATTATTACATTCTGTCGGATCTCCGTCTGTAAATCAGATTTCCGTTTTGCTCACAACCAGCATATCGCCACTTTCCAGCCGGATATTTCCGTGCGGGATAATGACCTGCTCTCCTCTCTGGATCATGATCACTAACGTATTCTCTTTCTTTGGAATCTCTGATAACAATTTTCCGTTATACTTACTGTTTTCATCCACATAAATCTCAACAAGTGATACACCCTCGACATGATCCGGCGAAGTTGCGCTTAAGACCAGAACATCGTTTTCGAGAAGCCTGGTATCCCCATTTGGGATGATATTCTCTCTATTTCTTTTTAATAATACGACCAGTGTCTCCGGCGGAAGTGTCAGCTCTTTTAATGTTTTTCCACACCAGTGATGGCTCTTTGGAATACTGAGCTGGATAAACTGCACCGGAACTTCATCGGAATAATCATTAAACGTTTTCATGACATCGCCTTTTTCATCGATCATATCCAGCTTCTTTGCCACAAGCGGCAATAACGAGCCCTGAAGCAGGATAGAAAACAGCACGATCATAAAAACAATATGGAACACATCATTTTCTGTTTCCACTGCCATCTCTGCCATAATTGCAAACACGATAGACGCTGCACCCCTCAAACCTGCCCACGACACCAGAAGCTGTTGTGAAATTTTTCCTTTAAACGGTGTGAGTACAAGTGCAACTGCCACCGGTCTTGCCACAAATGTCAGAAATACTGCGATCAAAAGTGCCGGAAGCACCACCTGCGGCAGTCTCGATGGAAATGCCAGAAGTCCGAGCAGAAAGAAAATGAGCATCTGCATCAATCCGGTCAGTCCGTCAAAAAAATTTACCAGATTCCGTTTGTTGCGGATCTCAGTATTTCCGAGCACAATTCCCACAATATAGACACTTAAAAATCCATTTCCACCAAAAACTGCCGGAAGTGCGTACCCGATCACTGCAATTCCGACCACGAAGACCATGTCAAATCCTGCGGTCGAAAACTTAATTTTTTTCAACAGCAGCACTGCAGCTGCTGCGATCAACCCACCAAAAAGCATGCCAAAAAGCATCTGTTTTACAATGAGAAGTCCAATCTGTCCACCACTGGCGCTGCCCTGTGCGATCGCGATAAATGTCACCGTGAGCATATATGCGCACGGATCATTACTACCACTTTCCACTTCCAGAAGGGAAGCCGTATTATAACGCAGACTCAGCCGTTTCGATCGCAGCACTGAGAATACGGATGCCGCATCTGTGGAACCAATCAGTGCACCAATCAGCATACTTTCCACCCATGCGATATGTAAGGCGTAATGACAGAAAACTCCGGTAAGTGCAGCTGTTATCACAACTCCGGCCGTCGATAACAGCCCTGCCTTTACCGCAACGGACTTTGCCTGCTGCCAGTTCGTTCCAAAGCCACCATAAAACATAATGAAGATCAATGCGACCGTACATATCTGCTCTGCAAACGCATAATTATCAAACGGAATCTTTAAAATCCCATCTGAGCCAAACAGCATTCCAAGCAAAATGAACGCAAGCAGCATTGGAATTCCAAGTCTGCTTGACACCTTGCTCAGGAATACACAGGCAAAAATAACTACCGCTGTAATAAGAAGATATGTTGTCATAAAGTGACCTCCTTTTTAAATGCATGGTTTCTTTTGCTACTTTTGTCCGCAGGAAATCACCTCTCCCAGATCTGTGCTATTTTTACCTGATCAGCAGATATGCTGTGTATACAATATACAAAAGTACACAGACCGCGCCTTCCCATCTTGACATTGTCTTTTTGGTCTTTGCCAATACAAACAAAATAACTGCGCTGATCAATAGAATGATACAGTCCGTCAGGGATTCTCCTAACACATTGAGTGGTGAAATTGCTGCCGACATACCAAGGATAAAAAGAATATTGAAAATATTTGATCCGATCGCATTGCCCAGTGCAAGACCACTGTCTCCCTTTCTGGTTGCAACGATGGACGTCACAAGCTCCGGAAGTGATGTTCCGATCGCTATGATCGTAAGTCCGATAAAGTTCTGGCTGACACCAAAATTTGCTGCGATCACACAGGCATTATCCACCACAAGATCCCCACCAAAAATAACTGCCACAAGACCGCCTGCCATAAACACAATACTTTTTGGCAGCGACAGTACCTTACAATCCTCACCAGTTTCACGATTTTTCAAAGCAGAATAAATCATACTTACAATATATGCTACCATTCCTGCCAATAGAATCAGACCTTCGATACGGCTCAGTTTTCCATCCATAAACATGAAACAGAGAATCATTGTGATCACAATGTTGAGAGGCATATCTCTTTTTAAAATATCGAGATTTGTCTTAAAACTTGCTAAGAACGCACAGATACCGACCACCACAAGACCGTTAAAAATATTCGAACCAACAACATTGCTGATCGCAATGTCATTATTGCCTGTGAGCGCCGCATTAATGCTGACAGATGCCTCCGGGGCACTGGTTCCCATCGCAACAATGGTAAGACCAATGATGACGCTCGGCACTTTCATGATTTTTGCGAGAGAAGAACTTCCCTCCACGAAAAAATCTGCACCTTTTACTAAAAGTACAAAACCAACGAGTAACAGTAAATATTCCATAACGCCTTCCTTTCCTGCGATAAAGGATTGATTATGAAAAGAGACCTTTATCGCATCAAAAAAATTTTTGAGTGATAAAAGTCTCGTTACTTACAATAATAACCGGCCTTTCAGCGTGATGACGACTACTATTCCATCCGAAGATGCTAACTACTCCCTCTTATATTCGTTAGTTTAATATAAGAATGCCTGTCCTGTCAATTTCGTTATAAAAATTTTTCCAAATCTTAACTATTTTTTTATTAATTCTGCCGCAGGATCTGCTCTTTTTCCAGCATCGGATAATGGATCAGTCCACTTCCATCCAGATCTTCCCTGTGCATATCCACCGCTGTGATCTGACGGTTCGTATAAGTTGTGTAATAATAAATACCTTTTGTGGCATTACAACAGGAAGTATAAATCGTGATCTCATATTTTCCTTCTGCCACTTCACAGCATCCTCTCTGCTGCTCCACGGATCCTAAAATATGGAAAAACTGACCAACGCTCTCCTCCTCCGAATCACCAGAAACAGAGTTCATTTTCGTAAAAGCCACCCGGGCAAAACGGGATGCACTGGAAAGATCTCCCGGCAGACCCAATGCTCCCATGCCACGGCTATAGCATTCCAACGGAAGTTTCTCAGAAAAATGGTTTTCCGGCTGTCTTGGTGAAAGTCCCCTGTAATTGTTCAACAGAAACATCTGCTGGTCAAATGGTGGGTTATTTGTCATAACGCCCGCCGGATTGTCGTAAATTTTCAGCCCATCCTTCATGGATTCGACTGTGACAGCCTCATCAGCGTCCGCAATGATCCAGTGCAGGGAAGCCGCCGGCATATTCTCCGCAAAAGGTGTTCCTGTAATATTGATCTTAGCCAGCAATTCACGTACTTCCTTCATGTTGGCACACTGTCCTAACACCCACGGAATAAATTCAAAGGAGGCAACATTTTCTTTTCCTTCTGTCACTTCCGGGAAATAAGCATTTCCGACAAAATTAAGTCCTGCCATCCCAACACCTTTTTCGTTGACCGCATCATAATACAGCGGATAATCTGCTGCAACATGCGCCATTCCTATGATTGCATAGTGTTTTGCAACATCCCCCATATGCCGGAAATGAAACGGATAATTGCGCGGTGTCACTGCAATCTGCTCTCCATATGAAAATTCATAATCTAACGTTCTTCCAAAATAAAAATCTTTTGTTTTATAAGTTGCTGCTGTACACATAATTTTCTCGCAACGATTCCTTACGAATCCCTGCTTTCCTCCTGATCTTATATTTATTTTAAGTCCTGAAACCTTGACTTTTTGCTCTTTTCTCTTATATTTTCCTTAATCGGGGAGGAATTATACCACGGTCAAAAATGTTTGTCAAAAAGTCTTGCAGTGCGAATTCTTTATTGAATATCCAAATCCAAATGTGCTATAGTATCGCTGACAGACTTATTCGTATTAGAGTCCATTCCTTATGGGGGATTAGTATGTACTTACAAAAGAAGGAAACTATTTTAATTGTTGATGACTCAAAATTTCAACGTGCAATTATAAAAGAGATGCTCGGAGAACATTTTCATCTCGAAGAAGCCACTTCAGGCGAAGAATGTTTAATGATCCTTGAGAAAAGCAGCCATCTGATCGACCTCGTTTTACTTGATCTGGTAATGCCGGGGATTGACGGATTCGAAGTTCTGCGACGCAGACAGACGATGGATGCATTTAAAGATATCAATTTTTGCAGATGTATCTGATACAACAGATTCCGGCAAATTTATATGGGATACGATAAAAGATGCAAACCCGAATCACGTATGCCCGGTCATTGCAATCTGTAGGGAGGGCTCTTTAGACCAGATACAGACAGCAGTTTCCTCGGAAATCATTGACGATCTTCTTTTTTCACCATTGGAAGTCTCTGTTTTAAAACGCCGGATCAAGGCAAGTATTCATCCTGATAAAAATAATGGGGTATTCAAAGTTGTTGAGGGGCTGGTTTCGTGAGGGTACAACTTGAGGGTTTG